>Ga0136643_10018048_pt1 | contig 10633 bp, 5 predicted proteins | sample TergutLab28metaG_FD_96883 | JGI IMG/M metagenome (GOLD analysis project Ga0136643, IMG submission 96883) | Labiotermes labralis P1 segment gut microbial communities from Petit-Saut dam, French Guiana - Lab288 P1 (version 3) (version 3) | ecosystem: Host-associated > Arthropoda: Insects >... | reverse complement strand
TATTTTGTGTGATAATGAAAATTGAAATAACTCTCCAACTAAATACATATTCCCTGTAGACTATAAGTTTACAGGGAATATGTATAGTTTTAACTAAAGTTGACAAAGCCACAGCAAATGTGTATTTACAATGATTATACATAAATTTTCCTTCCGATTTTCTAATTATTATTCATAAATGTTGTGACCTTTGTGACCACATAACAATCGCCTCCTTCGCAGTACAAAAAAATACCATCGCCACTAACATGGCGATGGTGAACAAATTTCAATTTCAGTTGGCTATATATACATTTTTAAAATGAATATAATAGGTTTTCAATCTATCCAATCAAACGTCTGAGCTCTTGCAACTCAAAACGATTAATACTTGGTACATACCAAATCATATCTACGATAAAGTCTTTCATATCTTCTGGAAGCTTATCCGAGCTATGCGTGTTTACAAAGTCTTTCACAAAATCTATAAAGGCTTTTATGGAATCATTATCTGCATATTTCATTATGGCAGCGATAACGTCTAACCAAAGGAACGGTTCGTTGTATAATACACTAACGAAATCACAAGAAGGATCGAATACTTTATAGGGTTCATCATTCGATGGTAAGTTTACTTGCTGCATTTGAGCTTCTTTATATACATAATCTTTCCCCCATCGTTCCACACATAAGGGGTCTTGTAATACTAGGCTGAATAAATCTGACGGTAATGCTCGTTGGAACATTTCTAACAAGAACGTGGCAAATGTATATGCATCTATATTAGGCTTCTTATTTGCTATCGGATAATCAGCGCAAATTGCAAATGCAATATTATGTGCTACACGTTCTTTGTCGTCAGGGTAAAAGAACCAATAACCATATAACCGTCCAAGAATCCATAATGTATAACTTTCCCTAATGTCATAATCAAACATAAAAATATTTTGAATCAGACCATAATGTTTTAATGATATGGCTGTTTCAATGTTAACTTCTTCTCTCAGTTTAATATCACATATATAATTCAGACATATGAGCCAAAACCCAATTAGAAGCGGCTTCTTTCCAAGCACTATCTAAGGAGTGTTCATTCCATATTGCGATAATTAACTTACTAAATAGCCTCTGTAGCTGTATCATGTAGCATTGAATTTCAGATATTTTGTAATGTGGTAACCGTTCTTTACCTATTTGTGATGTTGCATTAAATGCTGCTGCAATGGCTCTACGCAATCCTTTAAGGCTTTCAGTTTCCTTCAATTTCTTACCATCTCTGACGCGCGCTATTTTTAAGCAACTTAGTACATAATCCTCCGAATATACATGGAAATAGACATTTTTATCTATAAGTTCACCGACTATTTTTTTGTATTCCACGAGTTGAAGCGTGTTGTTTTCGTACATGGTTTGAATAAAGTCATATGAACCAAAAATTATGCCGTTGCCTGCTGAGGGGTAACTGTTTACTAATCGGTCTTCTACCCAAAGCGGTATACCCTCCTTTATTGCGTGCGTCATAGAGTCCGCTAATACAGAAAATCTAGGTTGATCTTCCAACGTATTCAGTGCAACCGAGCAGAAAGTTATTTTTTTGTTGGATATTAAATCAGCCAGTTTCCGTTGAAGCTTGTCCAGCCACTCCCAACATTGTCTACCGATTTTATCATTTAAAATGCAACGCTCAATGCCTTGAATGTCGCACCTTAAAATAATCAAAGAGAAGAATGATGTGATGTCATGTATGATTGTGTTACGTAGTAGTTCTTCCAAGAGGTGAGTGCTTATTAGCAACGGTTTTTGCTCATTCAAAAACACTTGAATTATTTCGTCGCGTGGTTCAGGCCCTGGAGGGTTATATTTCGTTAAGCTCATATCACGTAATATTTTCCAAAATTCACTTTCATATAATTGCATTTCTTTTACAGCAGCAGGAGGAGAATTTTGGTATAAAAACTCTGTTACAAATTCATCTGTAACAATTAACGCATCTTTTTCTTTGGCTGCACAATACCTAATGGAATCAAGGGGAGCCTCAGCAAATGTAATGTCTGTTATATGAGCATCCTCTAATATTTCAATGCTTGACGCGCTTTGATTCAAGAAACTCAGTGTTGCTTCATATCCAACTTTTACAGATTCTTGGAGGGGATTAACGGTATGCTTCTTATCGTGCAGTATGCATTGCATCAAATTAGGGGATACCAGTATATTAGTAAATGCCTTTTCAACCATTGGAAACAATTCAAGACAGAATATGGCAAGACATGCGGTGTAATCTAATATAACATTACCATTCAGTGCCCCTTTTAAATCTTGTACCTCTTTGCCACCAAATGCCCATAATAATGGGATGCCACTATTATGAAACCATGCTGAGTAGAAAAAATACCCCATGGAAGCATTAGGCTTATCAAACATTGCATGGATTGGTAATTTTGTACTAAGGTATTCTTGATTAAGACTATTTACGTTTTGCGTAAACTCCTGCTGTATTTCCATAAACTCGTTCATATCTATTAGTTTCATGCCGTTTTGCTGGTAATCACTCTGCTTTAAGCTAGAGAGTAGTCCGAGTGCTTTTTCATCATTCCCACTGTGAAAACCAGAATGCATTGCTTTCAAGGTAATGCCAATATTATCAGAGTTTCTTTTTTGCAATTGATAAACTTCATCCCATGCATCTTTTGGGGATGTAGTATCTAATAAGCTTACAAGCAGTTGTGCGGCTTCAAGGCTTTCGGGGGCATTATCAACGTGCCCGCGAAGTATACTAATGGCCTCGCTCATTCTCCCCATAGATATGTGAATCTTTGCTTTCAAAACTACCATTTTCTCGGTAGTCACACCAGCATCATTTATTAAGTTCAGCACATCAGATAATTTGGATAAATTTGTAAGACAAGCAATCTTTAGTTCAATTTGATTATCTGTTAAGTCTTGAACCTTTGCAATTTTATCTAACGCACTTAGGCAATCACTATAGGAACCCATGTTATACAGTGCTTTGCTTTGGAAAAAAAGCGAGGATGTATCTGGATACTTTCTATACCATTCCTTGGAAGTGCGGAGAACCTTATTCCATTTTCCATGACTAATATAGACATTACATAGATTTTGAAAATCCACAGCATGTCCATACCGTTTTTTCAATTTTTCAGCATATTTAATGGTATTATGGGGTTTCTTGCTATTATCGAACTGCATTACATAAAGCCTCAATCGCTCGTTTTCTTTCTGTCCTGAAGTTTTTATCAATTCATATGCGCCTGTTATATCGTTAGTACGTACTTTAATTTCAATGCATAATGATGTCCACTCTCTAAGATCAGTTTCCCTAATTATGTCATTCTGCTCAGCCATAATTTCCGATGCTTTTTGGTAATTCTGTTGATTTATCAGATGTCGGATATATATAATGGCGGCTGAGGGGTCTATTTTAGCCCTGACACCTAAGTCTTCGATATGGTTCTCAGTAAAGCTTTTCTGATGGATAAAGAATAAAGTTGCACAGGTATTGCCTTTATCTTCTAATAAAATTCGGGTAGCGTATTCTGACGCGAGATCAATTCTATTTAATATCCAGCACAAGGATAAAATTGCTGATAACGAGTTAAATTTTATTGCTTTGTTTTTATATATATCAGAAAGCTCTAGAGCTTTTTTGTAATGTAAAAGTGCTTCTTCAGCACAATATGACTCATGTTCATCAAGAAGGAATTTATCCATAGCAAAAATCAAGCTATCCATAGGAACACCTTCAACATGTCGTGATATTGCTTCCCAATATAATATGAGTCCCAATAGACTCCAGTATGTGCAGGAATCGTCCCTTCTTTCGATATGTTTGTTAGTATAATCCTTTGCTTTAATAAAATCGCCAGTACGTAAATAGTGGTATGCGATGATTTGATGTGTGCCCTCATTGTGAGAAATATTTGCATATCGGTCTATTGTCGCGGTAACTTCATTATGATCCTTATAGGTATTTGCAAGTAATAGCAAACGATTAAATATTGTTGTTGTGTTAATCGGTTCTAAGGCTTTTTCCGCAGCTGATATATCGTTTTTTGACTCATATATTATAGATTGATATAACCTTGTATCTAGTTTAGGGTCTAGCTTACATGCTGTTTCAAAATATGATTTAGAGTTCTCCTGTCTATCTTCTACGCCCCATAAAGCGGCAAGGTAAAAAAATTGAGCATGTTCTGCATTGCTTTTACTTACTGTTTGGCTTTCAATAATTGTATTTAACTTTTCCCAAGCATGACTAATAGCCCCACGTTGCCTAAGAAGCAATATCTCATTGTACTCTTTATCTAATAGCGACAATATCCCAGTTTTTAGCTCTTGATTACTTTGAGATAAATGTTCTATATCTCTAATCATTGCTGTATTTAGAACATCATACTGCCCTGACACTATGGTCTGTATCGGTTGTGAGTGTGTAGAGATAACGGAAATGTCATGTTGTTCAAGATATGCACGAATACGAGAAATACCGATGGCGTTTATTGTGATGGCTTTTCCATTAGCCGCCGTTTGCTCACCTATAACGCCAATTAATTTTCCATCATGCCATAATGGGCTGCCAGAGCTACCTTTAAAATCTTCAATCGGTGAATCGATAACTGTAATATCAATATTCCAGTCGCCAACTGTGTATTGGCTCTGTGTTTGAATATTGGCTATTTTGCCTTCCAGCCATATCCCTGATGTGAATTTAACTTTAGGATAACCATAAAATTTAACTGGTGACAAAGGCTCAGGTGTGGTATCGGTGCAGCTTATATCATCGTCTAGGTATTCCAACGGGTTATCAATTGTTAAGATAACAATAGGACTGATATCAGTTAAGTCACCCAATGGCTTGGCTACACGGGAGACTATTTCATTAGCAATTTTCATAAATTCCAGAATTATAGGCTTACCGTTTTCATATTCCTCTGTACAGTGTCTAGCTGTGATAACACGGGTTTTTGACACTATAAACGCCGTTCCGCTACTTTCTCCACAAGTCAAACGGCACACTACTTTTTCCATTGTATTTTGATCAACGCTCAAGCTGCTCATAAATTTACCTCGTAGGATAATTGGACTGTAAAGTTATATTCACTCATCAAGATTGGATTGTTAAAATAGTGATAAGCGTCATTTGGATAATTGAACACTAGAGTTCGTTGCTTTAAACTAGGTCTTGTAACGATTTTGGCAAGTGTAGCCCTGTCTGGGTGATTGTGCTTTGTGCCGTCTGTTGAGATTAAAAAGAATTGTCCATCTATATAGTCAAAGAGTTGATTCGCATTACCCAAAGAACCATGATGTGGCACTTTTATTAAATCGAAATATTTAGTGGGTATAGAATCCAGCGATTCTACAATTTGCTTCTCGGTGGCATCAGCTAAGAAAAGCAAATTCTTACCTTGACTTTGTAGCATAAAAGCAATAGATGAAGCATTTGTACATGACAAGTCTGGGCTTACACATTGAGCGGCTAGACTATGTAATGGTATAGACCCACTACTGTTTATGTCCTCATTCCTAACGTCGTAATAATCTATATCAGATAATAAGAAAGCCTCCATAGCTGAGTTAAACGCTGGATCATTTGTTAATCTAAATCCCCATTTTTTCGATTTCAATTCCCGCCACCAATATTCCATCAACGCTAATAATTGTTTTTGGCTAGGAGATATGAGTGTGATTATAATATCATCATCAATTGTATAATGTTGAATATTCTCTGTGCAGACTGCCTTACCGCTTACAGCCGAGTTCCATGAGTATCCGTTTAATATAAGAAGAGAAGACAATGACATGCCTTGGATACCGCTAATTTGCTCACTCACTATATCAGAGCTGTATGAAATAGAATAACCCTTCAACAGCTCTAATTCACTTGCTGACAGTATGCCAGCAGGCTTATTTCCTGGTAATTGATTGTACCCATTATGCCATACTTGCTTAATTGGTGTTATTCTAGGCGTTGTAGCACAGCCATTATCGCTTATAAGAGTAATAATTCCACTAATATGGTCGTGGTCTATATGGGTTACGATCGCCAAATCTATCACTATGGAATCAGAACGAGATAGTATAAACGGCTTTAATGCGCTGTAATATGTGTCAGCATAACCCCCGTCTATTAATATATTTCGACGAGGAGTCTCTAATAACAAGCAATCACCATTTTTTGCTGGAAACATGTGAACTTTAATCCCCATTGCGAAATCCCCCATTGATATTAAATATGGAACCGATATCCAAACTACAGCATTCTTATTAGAATATTTTATAGTTTATAAACAGAAGTCTGCACAGATTATTATACAAGTGGCAGCGTTTTTCGTCACTGTTTAATTTGTTTCAATTTTTTGACTAATCCCACACATTCAACAGTGTTCTTCGTATGTTAAATGATTTGAATTTTGAATCTTTTGCATGAGCAGCCTGGATTTTTGCAAAGATAACTTTGCATCTGCTTATTACGATAGTCTTTCCAAACTTTATCAGTGCCACAGTGGGGGCATTGCACTGTAACGATTTTGTGCTTTTCGACCATATCCGCAATGTAGTCTCGATACTCATGAAACTTACATTGTCTGATGGAAAGGTGACTTCTGACCTTGTTTACTGTAAGACGATGCCCATTAGCATTGAGATGTGAGATTATTTCTGTAACCCGCCGATGCATCCACACAGTTTCAGTTTCTAAAACTTCTGTCATAAAAATTTTTAACATTGGTGTTAGGTTCAACTGATTCTTTACTTGCTGATACTCCTTAGAGCATGTAATCCCTGCAAGAGAACACAGATATCCTATTGTAACTCTTCGCTTTGTATTTCCGCTTTTTTGTAAATCGGTATAAACCGTTTGGAATAGCGATAATAGTCGTTTATCTTTTTCTTTCCAATGGATTTTTTCTTTCTCTGGAGTAAACAGGCTTTGAAGCCACTCTGGGTCGTAAGCTATAAACCATGAGTAGGCGCGTGAGTTCATTTGTTTTACATCGTTCGAGGAGATTTCGCCATGCATCTCCAATAGCTGAAGTATTTGATTTCGATAAATATCGCCGGGAGATCTGTTGGGGATGTATCGTGCATTAGTATTTGTATCCAGTCCTAGCTTTTCAGCAATACCCAATAGCGTGTCAACCGCCACTAGCATTTTTGATGCTATGTCCCTTTGGTTTAACTTTTCAACGTAGATGCACTCTCGTAGCTTTTTCTCCCACAAATGCCCATAATCAAGTATCATAACTGATTTTGAATATTCTTCAAAAGTCTGGTCATTTCTGGAGCGGCGATAATACATACCACAAAAATCACATTTGAAGTAACCGATATGACGATGTTGGCTAAATCCATACTCTATTTTATTTACACCATCAATACCATAGTGTGGGCAGTGCTTATTAATGCAAGGCCACGGTTCGTTACCAAAAGGAGCATACTCATAAGTCGAATCCCTAAATCCTTGTGGGCTGCCACATAGGAAGTTCATAATTAACAACTGATGTAATGGCTTCATTCCCACTGACATGGCAGCCGTAGCATACATATGCCAGTTATTAACATAGACACCGATGCTTAAAATGTGATTCAGAAAACTCTCCCCATAAAACGCTGTAATTTCAGCATCAAACCTGTCTCTTAAAACACGCCCGTGCCTTGTAGCTATGCCGCCGCCCTTCAACATATACATGTCTTTGTACTTTTCCCCGATTACCCTAGCACCACCAAGAGTTAATCCGTGTTTGAGCAACCAATCAATATCTTTAGCAATTTTTACATACTGGCATATAAAATCAGTTCTAAAATCAGAAGGTGCAGTATCATCAGATGAAACAGCAAAGCTAGACGCAGGGCGAAACCTCCAAGCTGTCCTATTCATAGGTATAATTGAATTTTCAATCTGCACATGATGCTTAGGACAACACAAAACCCCTTGAATCTGGTGCAGCCTGTGCCAATAAGCTTCACCATATATATGGATATCCTCTTTAGTGCATTCAGGGCAATAAGAAAGGAAATCCTTTCTTACATTATGTGTTTTATTTATTTGGCTACGCTCAAACCGCTCGTCTATTTCACCCGTTTCAATATATTTATTCGCAGCGTTCAGCATATCATCTGAATAGAAAACCGACATATAAGGATACATGGTATGGTCATGTAAGATTTTTTTACGAGTCAAGCCGCCTTCATGTTCAAACCAATGGTTGAAACCACGTAAAGCTCTAGGATTGAATATAGATGGCATGTTACTGGCGTAAGCACCAAACAACTCTTTCCTTATTTTCTGGTGGGATGTTTCGGCACTTCGGACAAAGTATCGGCAAAGGATGCTATAAAGACATTCATCGGGATATGGTTCAGGGAAATATCGTAATTGCCGCATTTGTTACCATGATGTTGTGTCTATCAGCCCTTGCTTTTTTAAGCTACCGTAGTCAGTAGCTTCACTTGCGATACCCGATTCTTCAATGTCTGTTTTAGCTGTGCCAAACTCAGATTTTAAATCATCCATCATATGGAGTCGGTAGGCCCTTCTAATGACATCACTTGCGTCATTTGTATTAGAGCCTGTTGCCATAACCTTGCCAACATATAGTTTTGTTTTTTTAGGATCGACACCTAACTCCAGTAGTCTCAAAATCGCCTGTTCCGCAACAGGTATTTTTTGTTTCTTTTCTACAGGATTAAAGCTAATGCTTGCAGAGTTGGCATAGGCAGCGAAGTAGTCCTCAATATTAATATGCGATATATCTTCAAATTTTTCAATTTTCCGTTTATCGCCACTACGCAGAGCATCCAGCATAGGCTTAACAAGACTGAGCTTTTCAGATGCCACAACCTTAAAGTCTTTGGCTGAAAAAGACTCTGCACCTGTACCTATCGCTCGTATTTGTACCATTGCATATAACTTAATGGCTATGTCTATAATCCCTTGGCTTTCATCATGTAGAGCATTTTTCATTTCTTGGGTTAGGGGAACTTCATTCATTGTCCATTGGTATTTCCACATGGAAGCAACCATGATATCCCAAGACATACCTTTTTTCATCCTATCCCACAATAAATCTCCCTGCTGACCACTACTGCGTCTCGCCTGGCGAAACGCACTCTGTACAATCGCTTTGGCTTTGGTTGTGCCTATTAGAACAACGGGGATGCCTATTGTATTTACCAGTGTAACAAGGAAGTTAAGCATTTTCTCAGAACCGCCGCCGCCTGCAAGACTTAGGTGCTGAATCTCGTCAATCACTAAAACACCGATACTGTATAAGCTCGCAAGCTGGGCCATGTGTATCCTCAATATATCTATGGTGCCGCGCCCCTTGTGTTTATTTAGATACCCTGTCTCAAGAATGCGGTCAATGGCATCGAAAAACTGATAACATAAACTTTTTATAGAGCCATCGTGAGGGCAATCAAGTTTTAACCATGTGATTTGTGTAAGGTTGAGGTTTCGCCCGCCATAACTGGTATGTGTTATTACTTGTGGATAGAGTTCAAGTATGCGCTCTACAGCCGTACTTTTGCCTACGCCAGACATGCCTATAATGGTAAATCCTACTGAAGTTGGCTTAAAGCCACTTCGTACAGCTTGGAAACCGTCTGGATTATACTGAGCATCATATCCACTTAAAAGGGTGGCAGCGTAACCTTTCTTCAAAGGGCTTCGATTGAGATAGCCTTGCCGTATACAACGAGAAAGCCGTTGCTCAATATCTACGTGTTGCTCAATTGGTTGAAAGTAACGAAATAGCCTGCCGATACACTGCATTCTGTAATGGGTATCCATTTTTCTTTCGCTCTCGTGATATGTCACATCTTCCGACATCAACTCTATTGCTGATTCAGGAGTCAATACCTCTGGCAACGCTTCTATAAAGGGATTCCCACGATAATCTGGAAAGGTTTGATCCGTATAATAAGCGCAAGATTCGTTATTCACTGGTGTTCAACCTCTCTTCCAGTTTTCGCTTTATCATTTGTAGGACAGGGGAAATTTCATCTTCATCTGGCAGTGCTGTGTCCACATTTACAAGGACATCTTTGGAATCATCATCGGACGTATCATTTGTAAAGGACTCATGTTTACGAATATTTTGTTTTTCCAAACGGCGATTATCACGTATGCCAGATAGTTGCCCTGCCTTTGATGTATTTGTACTCAACACATGAGATGACTCGGCTTCAAGTATAACGGCATCTATCTCTTGCTTGAGATTTATTTTAGCCTCAAACTCTTTGGAGCGAAGTCTTTTCCTTTCGTATTTTTCCTTTTCTAGCTCAAACAATATTTCATCAAGATACTTTCCAGCATACTTGCCGCCCCAATCTAGCAAACGACAAAGTTCAAAACTTCCATCGGGCTGATTCCTTATATAGATATGGGACATGTCTCGCGGGTCATAGTGAATATCTATCTTCCAGCTTTTGTTGGAACGTGCTTTTTCAAACCACTGCTCATCGGCAGCGCGGTCACAGGTATAATATATCCCCTTAAAATGTATTCCTTTGCTTGTCACAGACCCCTTGCTTGTTGGCATTAAAGCCAACTTTATGCTGGCTTCGGGAAAAGAGCGCAAGATACCTGAGCGATTTTGTATGCCCCATTCCCATAGATTTATTGGAATAGCTT
>Ga0136643_10018042_pt1 | contig 10635 bp, 7 predicted proteins | sample TergutLab28metaG_FD_96883 | JGI IMG/M metagenome (GOLD analysis project Ga0136643, IMG submission 96883) | Labiotermes labralis P1 segment gut microbial communities from Petit-Saut dam, French Guiana - Lab288 P1 (version 3) (version 3) | ecosystem: Host-associated > Arthropoda: Insects >... | reverse complement strand
TTATTTCATGGGTTGTATTGTTCTGGTTCAATGTGTGTTGGTGTTATGTTGTGGTTTTGGCTGGGATGGTGTGGTATCCGTATGCAGGCTAAATTAACATCCGAAACACGTTGAGCATTAAATAGTGAAATAATAAAGCAAGTGACATATGGTTGGTCTCTCTTTATTCAACTAGTTTCAGATTGGTTAGATTGAAAGTGCTTAGCAACATTTTTGGGAGAAGAGGAATGAAAAATTGTCAACATCTGTTAAATAGCTGCTGAATTGTAAGGGATTAACACTAGTCCACTATTTCTTGTGGAGATGTAGCTCTAGTCTTTCTGAAACACAGTAATTAAGTAGCTGAGTGGAGAGCATGAAGCGCCAGCAGATTTACTGCGAGGGAGGGATTCTGGTATCCACTGATTTGGAGGTTGGGTGGCTCCGGGAGCTGATTGGACAAAGTGACAGAAAGAGACATGTCTGTATGGACCAAGAATTGAACCCCATTCTTCCTGTCTTTCATCTTATTGTCTGGTCACTATACTGACTGAATTACACAGCTCATAGAAGAGCTGGTGGCTGACTGAAATTCAGAGTCTGTGTCACTAATGCAACACAACCTGCTCAGTCATTGAAATTTGGTAGTCGCATTGAACTGTCTTTATTGTTAATTTGACGAATGCACAGTTAATTCAGCGCTGAAGTTAAAATACCAGAATAAAGTACAATGTTATTTTCTGTCTAATGGATAAACATGTGTATATGTGATAATAATTATTTTATACTGTAGGGCTTCATATAGTAAGACTCTCATAGTAATTTCTGTTAAAATTACAATCCTTGGGAGGATGAAATGGGCAGACCATTCTAACCCATATGTGTACAGTATTTATTTTAATATTGTTAATTATCTGGTACATAGTAAATTATGAATTCATTTCAAACATTCTAATCTGTGTTAGTTATATGGTATGAATTTAATGTTCTGTATACCTGCATCTCCTTCATAACTTCCTAGGAATGATATTGAATACCCTTCCACTTCGGTGCCAATGGCAAAGGCTGAATATAGGGCATAAGTTTTTTCCAAGTTGAAATCTTCTAGTTCAATCAATAATTCTGTTACCTGGAATAGTGTGGGATTATTAACATGAGAATTATAAATTAAACTACTCATTAACAACTTTCTTGTAGTTTTGCTGATAAAGCGTAATTACCTTGTAATTTGTTAATATGTGCAGTTTCTCAAGACCAAGCCAGAATTCTCCTCCAATGTTACCAAACCCATGCTTGTAATCATGCCAGTCTCGGTAGAAATCAACAGTTCCTTCGTAACGATCTTGTACCACCTGTTATGAGAAGAGATGTTATGTACATTGCACATTACAAATAAGGTAAAAATCCTGTTATGGGTTTTGAACTCTTCTTAGTCATATACCCCATACTGTTGCCAGTATTATGGTATCCATGGCTTTGAAAGCTGTGTGCTAGTGTTATGATATTTCTGGATGTGATTTGAGTCCTTGTTTTTAGACTTTTTTATATCCATTTGAAAAACAATTGCAAAAATCACCTGCTAGTTTCATCGTGTCTCTGCCTGTCGGCTCTGACTGAATGGATTTTTGTGAAATGTTTATTGAGAATACCAAAATCTGTCAACCAATTCGTTTGGAGTTACAGTCTGACAAAAATGAAGACATTTTAACTTAATACTTTTGTAAATTAATGGTAATGTCTTGCTAGATTCTTCTGCAGTCTTCTTCGATTGAAAAGAGATGCAGAACAAAGTTTTAGAGGAAATCAGAACAAACATTTTATGTTAAATACATTATTCCAAAAATAATGTTTTTTACAGGATAATTACAAGAAATACAACAGAAGCAGAGAGGTCAAACAAATGGTTAATAAACTAAACATAATATGGTGCCACATAGATTCCAGATAATTAAGGCAAGAATATAAATTATACAGTGAGATGTGCTATCTGGTGTACAAAAACAAAGGCATTACACAGCAAATTAACTATTGTTACAATCCCTTGCGTTACAGTATACATGTACAGTAGAGCACAAAGAAGCAGTCTTTAATTCTGTGTCAGTGGTGGTACAATATATAGCAGTAAGTGTGTGCAGAGCATGTGAATTAGTTGTGACATAATTTTTTTTTAAACAGCAGGTGCCCAGGTTCATTCCCAGGATGTTCCAGGCCATCAAAGTGGCTCAGGGACAGGCCTTTCTTTGAATACTTTTGTTTTCATTAGTATCATTGCTTCTGTGCTTCATTCTTATTCATTCATCTGTCACAGACATGATATAATCTTATCTATTGGTAGAATTCGTAAATAATGCACTTAACATTTCATTTTAGACCAGGTATGGAGAATTTTTAGAATTACGACAGTAAAAACTAAGTAGACAAATTTGGTTGCTAAGATCAAAACATGCCTCAGTGTTACATTACATGTACATTAGTTAGCTTTAAGTAACAAAATTTGATAGTTATTCTTTCATGAATGTTTTTACTACTGTATACTGTGTTGTTGACCTTTTGAAGACTGATGTTCATTGAAATTACATAAAATTTCAGTTCCCCTCACAGAGAGAGCATAGTCCATGTACATTATAATGACCAGTTGATTCTTGCTGTTTAGGGAAACAGTTGCTTCTTGTTGCAAGAATCATACAAAAGATACAAACACACTGTATGATAGAATGCAGTTTCTTAAGTGTTACAGCAAACGGTGTATATATATAACCACTGGGCTACGATTGGTTAACAAGGAAAACAGCCGTATCCTGTGTGAAGAGCAAATGATGCTCTCGAAGCATGCAACTTACAGTCCAGCCCCCTCCTCTTGTCTCCAGCTGGCAGTATGCAAAGAATGGTACAGAGGAGAGGTAGGGTTTGATCCTGTAGATGCCTGAAGTATTGTGGCCCAGCTGTTGCACTTCCCAGCAATCTTGTGGCAAATACTGGTCACTGGGGTTGTTCAAAGAGGCAGGCAGTGCCTGTGATATGGCTTGTACTGGTGAGGCAGACCTGTGTTTAAAATCCAGCATCACATTTGTGAAGTGCTGCTTGGTGAGGAGCTGACCACTTAGACCCATAATGTGGCTAGAAGAGTGAATAAATGTTGATGGCAGTTCAAAAATTATTCACAGTTTTGAAAATTCCATTAACTTCTGTTCCTAGTACTACCCAATAAATTACTAAGATCATAGTGTCAGTATTTCATAACACATTTTATTGTAGCATGGTTGTCATTAATATAACATATCACGCAGTATTGATATGTTCACTGAAGGTACATTTTCACACATGACTTGTCGTAACAAATTATGTATCATCACCATGTAGCCTATGTAATATGTTTTATCACCTGTCAAATACAGCATTACCACTTAGCAGCCAGTTGATATAAATGTACTTTAATATACTAAAAAATGGATAAAGGGTATGGGTCTGAAATTGTTTACACTTATTACATCTGTAAAAGATGAACATAAAATTGTCCGTTTGCTAATTGAGTACCATGCCATGAAGACTTGCACAGGAGTGCATAACAGATTCATAATGTTGGCATTAGGGGAGGTGAGTAAAAGCCCTTTGCCCACATTGGATAGGAGCCTCTTTTGGGTGTATGTGCTTAGACAAGAGAAATCTGTTGCAACTTAGGTTTCTGGGCTGCCCATATTATAGCTGTGAAAATCATTTTGGTGTTGCTGCTAATACCTTGTCATGTTACTTAGCTTTGTGATGTTCATGTTGAGAATATTACAGTCATCATTCAGGTTTCTGATTGCCGCACGCATGGTGTGCATATTTGTCACCATCATCTGTAGTTTGTTCTTCAGGCCAGCTTCAGCTACACCTGATGCCATTTCCTCTGCAAGAAAAAACATAATCATCAAAAAGTAATAAAGCAGTCACAGATAGGTACTGGTGTTCCTATCCATCAGACTAACAGTATCACATCCCAGAGTACAGTAGTCTTCAAATCAAGACTTAGTCAGTTGAGAATCTGTTAAAATTTTGTTTAAAAGACATTGACTGGGAGGTCTGAGAAATATCCATTACTATTGGTAATATTTAAATATGGCTTGTGATTTAATTCATGAGCCTTGTGATTGTGAAGTAAACACATGAAAGTTGACAAGTCTACTGTCCTGTCTAAATTGCATTTTTGTGCAGAATATTACATCTTATCACAATGTGTCATGGTCATATTTAGTACACCAGCCTTATATTCAGGAGGGCCCAGATTCAGATGTAAGCTTAAAACTGGCTGTTTTGACCAAGGTTACTTTTCTTTGATCCATCCAGACAGTTGCTGGGAAAGTATGTTGAACCAGGTCACATCAATTTTCTTCCACATCCTCTGCAGTTCCTCATTACCATTCAGCATTTTGTCATGTGAGTTACTGACTGCCATTAATAAGCCATATCTAAATGTCTGCCATATTCGTCACTTACCTGACTGAGCGTGAATGTCACGTATCTGGTCCTGCCCACGTTTGAGCCCATTGGTGTCTATTTTGATGGCCTCCAGTGCAGTCTCGATCCTACTGCTCTGCCAGTCTAGTTGCCGCACACGCTGTGATACGTCCTGTAGATCTGATTTGATGCTGTCACTTTTTTCCTGTGCCTGTACTTCTATCTTAATCAACCTTAAGAATAATTAAAGTATTTATTTGTAAGATCTCTCTTCAAAAGTTGTGCAACTGGTTAAATATTTGTTACTTCTGTGCAACCTGAGGGTTCATTTATGTACTCACCACCAGTTCATCACTGGACTATAACCTGAGTTAGTTCAATCTGATTCTTATTCTGACACGCTGTTTTTGTAAGATCCCTTCTGATATTATCCTCTTGTTGACATCTAGTCTGTAGAGATTCAACAAATTAGACATTTTATTCCTTCTGCATCATTAAATGTTCAAGAGAATATCTGTTGTTGTAATGACGAACATCTGAAGACAGGATCCAACTTCCAAAATGTTGAGTATGTTCAGTGTACTTCTGACAGTGGACACTATTCAGTTGGAGTGCAATGAATCAACCACACACATGCATAATTGCATAAATCATTGTGGACTAATATTCAGGCCTGAGGTGTTCATGATAGTGAAAGTATAGATTGTTATCTCCTGTTTAGTGCCTGTCCTCTTCATCATTCATTTTGTCCCAGTGAGCCTCCCATCTCTCTCTTCCCATCCCTGACGCTTATAGACTAGTGATGTGGCACTTCATGGACCTACCACTGCTCCCTTCCTATACTATATATAACATACCCTTATTCCAGTATGATGATGTGTTTTAATTTATATGTTAAACATGGGACGAAGTCCAAATAGTGAATTATTCCAAAAGAATGTTCTTGTTCCACTGTTTCTCGTACCTGTACTCGAGGGTTTCAAGCCTTCTGAGCTGCTGCTCATCCAGTGCATTGAGTGCAGTCAGACGATCATTGAGTCGCTGCAGCATTCGAATTGCCCTATCTAGCAGTCTGTCTCCATCAGAAGCACTGAGGCTTGTGTCACTTCGATCCGGATTTTGTTGTCCAGAGGGCAGTACAAGAGAAGATACATTCTGAGTCTGGAAAAATAGATGCATTCGTCTTTGTAATTTCACAAGCCTAGGAGCACTAACTCTAATGTTGGAAGATTAGGTTTGTTGAAGTTTGATTTTTATTATTGTATAAAGACAGTCATTATCTTCACATTGTTGATAAATATAGTGACTTAAAACAAAGCAGTTCGAAGTCTGTCTTGGTTAAGGGTTTTCATAGTTTTCCTCCCTCCAGCAAAAGCAAAGATAGTATCTTGAAATAGATTATGGCCAATTTCTTCCCACCCTATAGTACCTATCATTTATATTGATCTTCCCATGTCAGTTGATAATAGAGTATATAATTTTTACAATTGAAACATTGTCATTTAATAACTCAAATATCAGTATCATCATGAACACAAAATTCATTTAATAAATCTCACCACAGTATCATTATTTGTGGTCCTTTCGAAATGTATGTTAGTAGCGCTGGTCCCTTCTGTTTCTTCTGTCTCCCTTAATTGAACACTTCGGCGTCCTTGGTGATCCTTTTGTGCAGCATTAAGTGGTGGTATTTGAAATTGAGGATTGTGAAGTCTGTTGTCATTCTGTCCATGTATAGACACAAGTGTAATGCTTAGAAGTAGCACCGACAAAGCTGTATGAACTGTTCCCATGTTTACTGCACACACACTGTCGTAGATCTATGCTCTGTTGAAGCTGCTTAACATGTGGGCAGTAACATTCCTGATGAGCTTACCAACTTGTTGTCTGCTGGCTGTTTGATTTTTTGTGTCTCCTTCATTCACTGCTGTTTTGGTTTTTGTGCTAGAAGTCTGATGAAGAAATTTTATGTTCGCTTAAGTGGAACTCTAAACATCGGTACTTAGTTCAGTATACATAAACTGTGATTGTAGTAACAGTGCCGAGAATGATGGTGTTGCATGAAATATTTGACGAGAAACTATTTAAAATTTGTTGTGTAAATTTAATTAGGCTTGTGTATCATTTCCAAAAATAATATTGATGTCTGCTACTGCCCACTTCTCATGTAGGTGTTGCTACATTGTTAACCTGCAACCCACCAACTTTACCTGATGGGAATCTACTTGAATTAGGTAGTATTTACCTGCTGCACAAAAAAATAAAATCATTGCCATAGTGCTGTTTGTGAAGCTGCAGGGCACTTCTTGAAGTGTAAGTTGCTATAGATTGAGAATATATAAGAACAGGGTGCTGAGGAGAGTATTTGGACCTGAGGTGGAGGGGGGAGGACAGAAGGTTGGAAGAAGCTGCAGAGTGATGGACATCATAATTTTCACCCTTTACCAAATATTATCAGGGGTGGTAAAATTAAGGAGGATGAGATGGGTGGAACATGTAGCACTCCAGAAGAGTAGATATGCGTGGAGAAACTAGGCATAGACTGGGGGTGATACACATGTACATCCTTGTTAATCTTGATCTTTGTATTCTCTTCTTCATTGCTTGTTTCATCCTCCTGTATGTTTGTATAGACTTTAATTGCAAGGGATTATCTTTTTATTCTATTCCATAGTTTCACTCTTGCATACATGTTTCAAAGGGTCTGTGTTTTAGTACACATCCTACACTGCAAGCTCTCTTTTTATTATGTAATGTACATCTGTCAGACTTTTTTGTGACTGTAGTTCTTTAGAGCTTTCTGGGTCCATCTGTTATTTATTTACAGACACCAGACATTCTGTAAGGCATGAGTGGCTTTTTTTATGTCTAAGAATTATGCACTATAGATGAGAAACATATGGTGTTTGTTACTGTGAATTATGACAGAGTATAGTGCTGTCTCAGTATAAGTATTTGACAACACAGCATGTGTCTCGAAATGTTTCTGTTGTGCCTTATTTGTTCCTGTTATTTTCTCATTCACAGTGTAAGACTGAGTGGGAATGGTATTGTCATTAATGATACATTAGTAACAAAACAGTTTGTTATGTATAATGTGGCCTGCAAGTATTTTTTTCTTTTGATTTGGCCCATGTGCCCAAATGTTGCTCACTACTGCCCTAGATTTTGTGAACAATTTGAGCTTTGCTACATTCTTGGTTTTTAGTTTGTTTGAAACTTTGTAATGTCTACAGAAGTTATGTATTGGAGGATGCTTTTTGAGTAGGTTGGCACTAGATCTGACTATGAACCTTGGCCCTCTTGTAGAGTTTTAGCTGCACTCTTTCTCACGTTTTGGCACTAGATGAATGGAGTGGTTAGCATTGTGCCTCAAGTATTCGGGTGGTACTGGGTTTTTAATTTCAGTTGTCATTGGCTATTTTGACATTGTTTGAAGTTTTACCCAGTCTCTGCACAAATATAAGGATAGTGCCTTGAAAGAGGTCACAGCTACCTCCTTCCATACCGATATGTTTTGATGGTTCATTATCATCTTTGCAGTGTGTGAAGTGACAGTAGTCTCTTTAGATAAGTTACGAACATATCAGAAGTTTTTAAACATAAATACTGTTTACATCTGAAAATCATATGGCATTGTTCAACAAGGTAGATCCCTTTAAAATTGGCTTACATTCTGTTATCATCTGATGTGTGCTGCAGATTACTGGGGTGAGAGGCACAAATATGTAACATGCAATTTGTGGTGGACAGAGTGACACTGGGCAGACTCTTCTTCCAGCACTTTATTTTCCTTTTCTCTGTATCATTCCACCAGTGCTCCATACTGACATTTCTTTCACCTCCTGTCAATTTTGTATAATCTTAGCAATTGACTGTGCTGTCCCATCATTAATTATTGTATACAGCTATTATGTGTTGTCTTGATGATTGTTATTTAATCAGTTTCAGAAACCCCACTAAAAATGAACTGTCCAGTTCATACTGTGGTCTTCTGGGCTTTTACACTGTAGGTAGATACCATCATTTCAGAGAAACATGTTACTTCCATCTTTAGGGTTAACCCTCAACATCACAAGATGGTAATGTCCAGAAATCAAAACTAGTAGTATGTGATAATCCATCCCTAATTTGGAATTGTTCACAAGTACTAATATTATTTTCCTCTTTGAATTTGGTCACCCAAGCATGAGTATTTCAAAGCATGTTCATACCTGTTGAAGCTTGGTGTTACTGGCACTCTTCATCTTGTTATGATTTGACTGAGCTGTTTGTAGTCAAATGAGATTAGTCATCTGTCATAACAGTGCAGATTAAATTACAGAAGTAAAATGCCAGTGTTTAGGAATTGTTAATATCTGTATTCTTGAAGCATACGCACTGTTACTTTTGCCATTTTCTTAAATATGATGTGTTAAGACAGGTTTAATGAACACCAATGTCATATCCAGCTGTAGTAACTGGAGAGGTCAGCCTGGCTTAAAACAGCAATGACCTAGACCATTATATCCTACCCATCAAGACAAACATCCTGGCCAGAAAATCCAGATGCGTGCTTGGGCTCATAAGAGAGGGAAAAAAGAATGACATGCATTCAGACAGTGTAAACCAGGAGGATTGATTATCCCTAGCTAGAGTGTGTGAGAGGCACTCTCAAGCATAAAAAAGGCCCAGCCTTCTGGAGGCAACACTCCCACACTGTAATACCAACTCCGATATGAATAAGATTTGTCCCTCACATCCATCCACTTGTGCATCTCCCACTTCTGGCCCTAATAAGGGACAGTCATGGAACTCTCAAGGTCCATTTGCTTGGCACAAGCCATGTCCCCTCTTGTACCATTTCTAGCAGCTTTGAGTGGCTAAATTCTGTTCAGCCTTGAAATATAAGCAACACATTCCTTCATCCCACTTACATCGGCACCTTCTGTGAACCATATTTGGTCACCCTGAAGATAAGGGCAGTATGTTTCTCTGAAACATTGGAACAGACTTTTACAACATGGTGTAAAAAAAAAAGACCATTATATAAACACAACCATCCCAAAAGCCTGAAAACTTATATGCAATAAATGGGCTATAATTATGCTTGATTTATCTAACATTGCTTTCAGTAGCTCATGTTGTATAATGTCAAATGATAACATGATACTAAGTACCAGTAGTGAACTGGAAAACACGTGGAAGAAAGCAGTTATGTCCTGGCACAAGCCCAGAATTTCTCAGAAAGACTGAAGAAAGCCATAAGGAGCCTGTCAGGATAGGCAGCCAGTGTGCCATGATCCAAACCTAAGGCCTCCAAAAAAAAAAAAAAGCACTGCACACTTGATAGCAACATTTGGTGATGTGTGTTGTCATAAAGAAAATAGACAATTTTTACTATTGTTTTGGAACCTATAAGTAATTGTTCATGTTTGTTTGTAATTAGGTAAAGACATACCAGCGGGCAGAGGTTCAGGTACTGAAACAGAAATCTTAAGGAATATGATAAGTAACTGTTGAATGCATACATATAATGAACATGACAAAATTTGAAGTTAGCCTTCCCTTTCTGAGTTTTACATATTGGCATAAAGTACTTAACTGATTAATAGTATAAAAATAATGAATGGTTAAAGAAAAAGTTATTAATCAGTTGATTATATCAGCTGTTGGTCTTTGATGGAGTGAGAATGACATGGCATTTCTTCTGTTTGTATGTAGGTCAAGGTCGATTTGGTAAAGTGTATACGGCTGTCAACAATGAAACAGGTGAACTGATGGCAATGAAGGAGATTCAGCTGCAGCCAAATGATCACAGAACAATCCGCAGGGTGGCAGAAGAGCTGCGTATATTTGAAGGCATCCAACACAATAATCTGGTGCGATACTATGGTGTGGAAATACATAGAGTGAGTTCTCACATTTTGTTACCTGAAATAGGTATGTGCATAACTTGTGAAATTGGGGGTTCTTACAGCAGTGTTGATAAAGATATAAGTCTTTGTTGTTTCATAAATTGTTACAAACACTCCAGGGGGAGTGTAGTGCCTAATTCTTCAAGGTCTCTACTTGGACACCTTGACCCAGAAGAGAGGGGCACAATGCTTTAACATAAGCTGGTAAATGTTTACCAGTCAACATGCCATACCATTCTAGAAGAATTGAATCCTTGTAATTTGGAATGTCTTTAGAATACTTCCCCCCCCCCCCTCCTAGCATTTTCCCAGCACGTGCTTA
>Ga0136643_10018040_pt1 | contig 10635 bp, 5 predicted proteins | sample TergutLab28metaG_FD_96883 | JGI IMG/M metagenome (GOLD analysis project Ga0136643, IMG submission 96883) | Labiotermes labralis P1 segment gut microbial communities from Petit-Saut dam, French Guiana - Lab288 P1 (version 3) (version 3) | ecosystem: Host-associated > Arthropoda: Insects >... | reverse complement strand
GCAGCACACCACGTGCAGTAACACACGTCTTGGTCTCCTGAAGATGGGCATAATGATGCCCGAAACATGTTGAGAAAGTATTGATAATAAACATCTAACTGTTGCATCTTGTTGGTTTTCTATTTCACTTCACAATTCGCGCCTACATGTTTCGATCATAAGATCATCTTCAGGGAGCATACATTGTTCCTTGCTAAAGTTATAGTACTATGTACTATAACTTTATACTGTTCAGAATGAACCTGGCTACGGCCAGTCTCACGCTATACGTCGCACAAAGCACATCCATAGCCAGGTTCATTCTGAACAGTATACGACTCACACAGTACACAAGACATGCTGCCACAGCACCAACTCGACGTAACGATGTAAATTACTGAGTGTTTTTAAACCATAACTTTAGCAAGGAACAATGTATGCTCCCTGAGGATGATCGTATGATCGAAACTTGTAGGAGCGTTTTAAGTGTTTTAATGTGAATTTTAGATTATTAAATGAATATATGTGCATTTGTTGGTTTATTAATTAAATAAACTACAGAATACACGGTACAACGATAAAGATATTTTATTACGAACTGAATTTAGAATTTTTTTTTGTTCGAGCTTAGAACCTTCAGTTTTAAGCACAACTCACGACGCCGTGATAACTTTTTGTCAAGCTGACTGCCATGATTGTGTACTGGCAATAAAATCCAATTAGCTGACATTTGGCCCCGCTTGTATCTGTGTACAACAATTTCGTTGAAAGTTTCTTTATCCTGCAATATGCACAAGATATGACCTTCTTTCTAGCGGCTCCAGGTCTAGAAAACAGAGATTAACGGCTGTGGGGACCCGTTGCGCTGACCTCGTGACACCCCTCTATCAGCAAAAGTTGGCACTAACTTCGCCGACCGGCGGCGGCCGCTCTGTCGATATAGTTCGCGTGCGGACTAAGGCCACGGAGTTTTAGTTTTAGTTTTATGACCTTCTTTCGTTTTATTCGTGTATGGTCATCGCATCCTGCAAAACTCCTTGTTTACACCGCCGACCATAAACTACCATAACAGTATGCTACTTCAGATAATTTTCTGGCATGTAACTGTTTTTTGCAACGATTTTGAAATTAGTGTGTTTGGATAGCATATTTGTCCGTATGGTGAGTTTTCGAGCAACCTTCTTTGACAAGCGTTACCTGTGTGATAAATTTTCTATCAGCATTTACATTTCAAATCACTAAAAGTAATCTGTATTTGCAATAATAATTTATGGTAATATAGTTACTTATTGATTGATTGATTGATTTGCTTTTGGGTTTGGGGCCTCTCAGCCCCGATGCACCTAGGCCTTGATTTAACGGGCCCGTTGTGCCCCATATCGAATCATGGGAGCCCCGTAACCTTACTAAAGTTCTAGATGGCCTCTAAGCCTAAATTCTTAATATCCTCCGGCTCCAAGAAAAAGGAGCCCAGATACGCATGTCTGAGTGAGGCCAAAGCCTCGCACTCGCAAAGAACGTGGGCCAAGGTTTCCTCTCTCACCCCGCACTTACTACACAAGGTACTGTCAAGCAACCCTAGTAGGTAGAGATGTCTCCTCAGAGTGTTATGACCCGTAAGAAGGCCAGTTAAAACCCTGGATTGAACCCTATTAAAGGTAAAAAATTTAGCCCTGGTACCTAGACTGGGTCCCGAGATAAATTCCTGAGCCTGTCTTTGGGTATCACCAAGACCACGCCATTGAGCCCCATGCTGGTTGACCAACCGGCGACCGAGTCTCTTCTGTAAGTCACGCCTAGAGACACCCAGGGCCGGCTTGGGTCCAAGCAGAGCCGCCCCTTCCGAGCCCATCGGCGATTTCATTGCCTCGTACTCCAGCATGTCCAGGGAACCAATATAGACCCACTGCATGCCGGGTAGAGATGTCGTTCAACGCCTTTTGGCACTGGTGAACCAGAGGAGACGTTCTGACGGTCTTAAGAGCTTTCAAGGCCGCTAGGCTATCGGAGCAGATACTCAGTATTTCTTCGGTCTATTCTGAAATTGAATGTCATAGGCGCAGGCGAAGATAGCGTATATCACCGCCTGAAAGACTGTTGCATATCTGCCTAGGGATAAATATAGTTACTTATAAATAAAAATACATCTTATGTTATTACTTTTATGACGATAAAATTTGAAAGTAACAAATATACGGGGTGATTCAAAAGGATGGACTCAATTGAACAGTAAACGGAGCCTCAACACACGCCAGACAGTTGATTGCGGTATTCCAAGTTCTCTGCTCGCTCTACGGGTTGACTTGCGTGGGCTACGCTCAAAACTCTCTTGAATTCATCTCACGTTCTCCTCTGATGCACGTGGTCGGCCGGAGCTTTTGCCTTTACACAGACAGCCTATTTGCTCAAATTGTTTATTCCAGGGACAAATTCTCTTCCTCGTTGGAGGTTGAATGTTGAAACGAAGACGAAACGCACGCTGCACAGCAGTCGCCGACTCAGTTTTAATGAACTCACGAACGCAAAAAAATCTTGTGCTGCATAGTAGCCATTTTGCTCTCAACTGATGCTGCTGCTGTGCACTAGGCGAAAGCTCTAGTGGTGGTATTTAAAGATATAGGATATCCGCTTTCAAATGTTATGTAGATCAATCACACACCACGTATATTTCAGGAAATATAGACGTATGAAATTTAGTCCATCTTTTTAAATCACTCTCTATTTTACCGTGCATAATATTTTAAACTAAGTTACAAATGTCCATCAAATTTGGTTCGACAAGCGTGTATGTAGGATCCGTTCACTAATATCTCTAAATTACTGGAATTCCAACTGACATATACCATATGTTTTAAAAAAGTGTATCTATTGTTTAAAAACACACTTGTGTCTAAATAGCTGAAAAAATTATTCCGGCGCCAAAAGGTTAAGCTCTATAAATTTTAATTATGAATATTTTAGATTTTGTTATAAGAATAAAGAAAGAAAAAGCGCGAAACTTGAGGTTCATACGGTGGTGAGGTTGAAAATTACAGCCTGTAGAGGTGTGACGCCATTTAGTGGGGCAAGGGGGATGGGTAATCACTGCAACATAGCTTGTGGACTTCAGACTACTCTTTCATATTACACTTCTCTGCAAACTTTCATTATAACCCTCTCATCCCTTCCGTTTTCAAGGACCAAAAAGTATTTTTGGTTCATTCTGCATTTCACAATTTCGATTATTGTGCCCGGTGGAGATGCCGTACTTTAATGATTTGAAATCCTATTCGTTTCTTTTTTCCTTTCTGTGTAATGTTAAAAAAAACCTTTCAAGGTGCAACATTTCGAAATTTTTGTACCTTTCTACAACCGCTCGTTGAGAGATCTGAAAACGACACCTAAGCTACAATACAAGTTCTGCTAGCCTTCCTCACTTCTTTATTCATCATATTTACTGCAACCCTCAGAAAATGGAGGCAGTCTCCAACCGCAAAGGAGAACGCACCGTAGACTGGGTTTGAAATATGATGGCACACGCGCAGCAACCAGATTTCGTCTTTCGGCGAAACGGATGGGTCCATTTAAATAGGCGGGGGCGTCAGTTCAATCGACTACTGCAGCCGAGGTGTGCGCATCAGCGGTAGTAATGCTGGATACACCATGTTCTGAGGTAGTGTGAAGGGTACTGGCTACTCACTCCATTCGCCAGTTTCCTCTTCAGTTCTCCTCCCGTGCGTCAACGTGTGCCATCACATTTCAACTGGACTCTACCTTCAGCCCACTTAGAAATAGCACCCGACGGTATGTGTGACAGTGGTAGGGCAAAGCTTGCAGTAAATTGAAGCAGACAAAACTGAAAGGAAAACTTAAACTTAAGGAATATGTCTTCGCTACAATATCGAATCGCTCCGGAAACTGAGATCTGTTATTTTGTGCTTACCTTCAAGGAAGCGAATTACTGAATTAATTAATAAAATCGTTCTCCTTTTTGAATAACTACATGCATGTACAGAAACTTTCATGTGCAAGATATATTCGTGTTTGGAGATAAAGAGAGACGTCTGCATTTTCTCATAGATTTATGAGAACATTACCATGCAAATTGGCTTTTAGTAAAAGTAACACAATTTAATAACCCAATAAATTTATTCAAGGGCGGTAACCAAGATGTTCAACTTTCCCTCTAGTCTCGTTCTAATAATGAGACAGCACCGTCGTCATTTTTAAGGCAGCAGTGTTTTATCTAGAGCTTAACAAGCCGTATTAATTATTGACTAATCGTGTTTATGGCTACGTCTAGTCAGCAGAACTACTATACCCTTAACACGAAACAAGTACATCATATAAATAAGAACTTTTTGATAATGACGATGTTTTTCTTTTTCAATTTTCCTGTCGCTTTTTTAGTATTTTAATTCTTCTTCTCTGAAAATAGGCGCCTTTTGTGAAGCGTGATTACATGTAGTAAATTTCACACATCTCCCTGCATCGTTTACTTTATTATTTATTAAATCCAAGAATCTGCACTTCGTTTTCACGACACGAATGGAACAAAACCAATCGAATTCCAGAGAAAGGTATAACTTTATTTTCAGAGCGTGCAGTAGCATTACATTATTTACGTCATACAGATATATTAACCATAACCCTGGAAATTAAAACACATAACATTCAAATATTATTATTACAATTTAGCATGCTATACATTGTTTCCACATCTTCCTGCGCCCATTTCACAATTATATTATCTTCTTCCTCCAGTTGCCTCTGTCATTCCAATCTTCTTCCATTAATCCCTTTCCTCCCATCAGTCCTCTAATCCCTTCCGCCCAGGTAAATTTAGGTCTACCTCGTTTTCTTCTTCCTGGTGGGCTCCATTTCATAACTCCTTTTGGCAGTCTCCCCTCTTCCATTCTTTGAACATGTCCATGCTATTGAAGTTGTTTGGTTTTAATATCGTCTAAAAGAGACCTTACTACATTCATTTTTTTGTTTAATAATACTATTCCTAATTCGGTATAGTTCGCGTGCGGACTAAGGCCACGGAGTTTAGTTTATTCCTAATTTCGTCCTTCCTGCAGATTCGAGCTGAGCGTCGCCAAAATTCCATTTCTGTGGAATTTAGTTTTGCTGCCATTTTTGCTTATGAACGCCATGTTTTTCATAACAATTAATTAAAACGAATAAATTATTTTAAAAAATATTTTAAAACCATTTTCGAAATTAGAAAACAGCCATAGATTAATGTACTTAGTGTTTGTCACACAAGTTGTCTGACCCGGGATAGGTCACTTTCTTCTTTAAAGAATGGTCGATGTGTCAATACACTTATTCATTTATTTATTCCCTGTAGGCTACAGCTGTAAACGAAGAACGCTTTTTCATCCTCAGGGCGTTTCGTGTACGTGACTCAGCCGGTATTAAGGTTAAGTAAAAGGTAAAAACTTTCTCTATGCTTAATTAAGTAATACACCATGACGACGTATGTGGAATATATATGTATGTGTAAAAGCACCATTAACTTCGGCATCAGATACACACTCCTTTACTCCGCGCAAAGAGCCCATCGTTTATTCCAGTTAGGAAGCGCTGCAGGTCTTACAGCCGGCTGAGGCACTGTGGAGAGCAGGAAAATCTTTGGTTCTGCTGGAAATCGAAACAAGCTGTCTCGTTACTGGTGCTGAGTTGAGCTGTGGCGGGTCCGAAGTGTAACAGGTTAAAGACAGCAGAGCGCTGATACAAGGGATAATGTGATTGGCCGCAGACATGATGCAGGGGTTGGGGGTATGTTAAACAGCATAAAAGAAATACTAATATAACACGCAACTAAATAACAAGAAAGTGCGTGGAACAAAATTCTTTTGTGGAAGCTGACAGTTACTCTTCTCGTCAAGAGAACAGTTTATGCAATCCGAAGCTTCATAAATATTCACAGGACCCGAACACCGATCCTTATGGTGAGCCATATTTATCCGGTCCATACCCTACCAACTCACTTCCGTACAAATAACTTTAATATCCCCCCCCCCCACCGTCCCCCCTTCTACAGCTGGGTCTCAAAGTTCTCTGGCAAAAAAAAAAATAATTTTGCATTTATCTCATGCGTGCTTCATGATCTGCCAATTTTATTTTGCTTGATTTGAGACAAAGGTCTAATAGATTGCTCTTAAAAAGCGAAAAACCCAGTAATCGACATAAATTTTACAAATATAATTTAAATAATTTTGTTGTCTACTACACTGACATTGGTACCTACTTTTCAAAGACACTACATTATTCAGTTAAGCCACACATATTGCATACTTTATGGTGTAATTCGTCATAATCCAATTTTCCTTATGTTTTTGAGTATTAACAGCATAGAAAAAGTTTGAAAAAGTTAATGTTTAAAGATTTATATAAACCTTTTTTACACTCCGTTCTAACCTAATTGCGATCATCTTTGTGAAACTTAGATTCGAAATTGATATAAATTACTGAACTGAATAGAGCAAAAAACATTATTCAGAATTCCCTAACGCCACACAGCACAGAAATCTGCCGAGTAACATCGAGGATGAAATTTGCGGACAGACGGACTTACAGATCCTCACTTATGCGTTTTAATTTCGAAAAATATAGGCACAAAAATATAAAATTTTATTAACGTTACGAGACCTTGTCTTGTATTACAGTCTTGTTTATATAAACATACAAAAATGTTGAAATTTCCTGTTTATTCCCAGGGTGAATGTAGAAATGCAAAAGTTGCCCGCACCCTCGGGTTTTCACAAACAGATTGCAGTGAACCCACTGGTCGATATCATCACCGCATCGTGGTTGCTGGCAAACACCGACATCAGAAAAAACTCATCTCCCTTTACCTTTACACTATTCGCTTTCGGTGCAATCTGTAACACAAATCAGCGGACATTATGGAAGAGGCTTATGCTAATTTCTCCGGTCACCTGTTCCTTCACAGAAGATTGGGTACACAGTGGTTTCCAGCACTAAAACATATTTTATATCTTAATCTCTTATGAATTTTCATCATTCTTTGACCTAAATATTAATTTTGTACAGACAATGTACAATCATTTGAAAAAACAAAGACACTGCATTCCACAGAATCATTTTACTGATTTTATACCCCGACTTCTAGCTTCTAAAATTTATACCGTCACACTTTTGAATTCTCTCTTGCCTAACTCGCTTTCATATCTCGGGGCTTATTTATTCTGTGCACCTTTCTTGTTTAAAGTTCTTATTTCTTTTCTTCCCACACTTACTTACTCCACGGTGCAGAGTCATTCTTGAGAAACTAACTGGTTTGCAACTAGTCAAGAAATTCCCCGCATTTCACGGAACTCGAAGGTTCATTACCGCACTCACAAGCGTCCGCCACCTGTCTCTATCCTGGGCCAGCCCAGTCCAGTTCATATACCCACATCCCACCTCCTGGAGATCCATCCTAATATTATCCACCCATCTACGCCTAGGTCTCCCCTGTGGTCTCTTTCCCTCCGGTTTACTGACAGCGTTTTTAAGTAACTTAGGTCTAAAGAGAAACGCAATTGACGATAAAAGGCATACATTTGATCTACAAAAATACATGATGATATAGACATATAAGTCAAATGAATGTTTTTCAGTAAGAACACGAGAAGTGTGAATGCCTATAGAAACGGCCGCAGTAAGCCGGCTGCTCGAGGCAAGAACACGATCAGCAGAAATCTTGTCAACTGTCAGTCGGACACCAAACTAAGAGAGAAAAAAGAACGAGAATTTAATTCTTTACGTCAGTCCTGTTGGAAACTAAAAATAAAATAAAGTTTATTCATCCACAGTGTTGAGACTTAATGCTTGTGTTGCTGCCAAAGCGGAGGCCCGGGTTCGATCTAAAGCCTCTCCATATTGGATTCTTTTGTGGCGCGGAGTGACACGAGGACAGATTTTTCTCAAGAACACTTTGGGTTACGCCTGTCAGCATCTTTCCGCCGCTGCTCCAGACTCATCTTTCATTCATTAACAACTGACGGAGTCGTTAAATAAGGCACTTCTCTTGAGGAAATTATGGGGTTTTAGATCCATGTTTTGGTTTTCTGGATTATAATGTCGTGTATTAAACTACAGACCGGATGTTCCAGCTGCGTTGCTTGAGGTTTTACTCAGACATTTGAATTAAATTAAAATATATGTCCTCAAAATAGACCACAACCATTTCCTTGTGTTCTATCCAATTCATTATTCATTAGTGGTACCATCATTCAGCACCAGTTTCAGCTGGTGAATGGATCTTTACAACCCAAACACAAGCAAAATAAAAAGCGAGGTAGGCCTACATTCTAGTAAGTGGTTAACAGCGTTTCGGAGAAAGATACTTTCGCACCCTTCGGGTTAAAATTGTGCTCTAAAATTGAGACACTACTTTAGTCGGAAATGTTGGGAACACCCTACCACACTGTAAGCTGTTCTAATCCAGGAACCCATAATGTCCTGGGAATTTGTTTTGTAGTTACTAGCTGGTGAAAGAGTTAATGAGTTACTTAAAAACATTTCTGGGTTCCAACGCTGTCGAATTCTTTGCCGAAAACGCGTACTGCTAAGAAGACAGTTTAATTAACATAGGTCTGCTTTGGAGGCGATATTCCGCATTTAACAGAGTTTGCAGTCTTGTGGTGACCATGCACTGTGAAGCAGAGATTTATTGTCAAGTCAGTTTCGTTCTGATGACTTTGTTCGTGGCGTGATGAACGTTCATCTGACCGAGATATATCCCAATATTAAGACACCCCGCAGAGTACAAAGGGACCGAGTGGACTCATTGAGCTACAGAACACAAGGGGGGAGACAATGAATAACAATATCACACTTCCCTTCCCCCTGACCGTGACGTCACTGTTGCTTTACTATGAGTGATGGGGTGGCTTTCACTTGTTGATTACCACCGTAGTGAGCAAAGGGGACATGTGACAGGGTGGGTCATGATCAGTAGCCTGTAACATTATTTTGTCTTTGGATTCTTTAAGCGGGCAGTTTTCTCCCTCCACCCCCGGACTTGCCTGATAGGTTTTAGCCCCTATGTGGCCAGACAAAATGAGCAGTCTTGTGTTAGGGACCCATCATCTTGTTTTATTTCTCTAGGGTGCAACCCCAGTTAGTTTAGTGTGCTAGGAGCTGATATCTACACAATTTTCGCGGTATGGGGACGTAATTTACAAAAAGGAAATCTGAAATCGATACAACCCTCCTTCTCCCCTTCCCGGCGTAACCTTATATCTTAGAATGTACGATAGTAACTACTTAATGAAATTAACTTATTTGCATTTTTGAGGCCAGACTCATACGTAAATGAGAACCAAACTGGAGATTATGCCAGGATAAGAGAAAGCAGGCTTCTCTGACAGGTCGGTACGCATCTACGAGATTACACGGCCTCACATCCATGAAGACAAGTATCTTACTACTTGCTTTCATAGAAATTACAGATAAATAAATAAATAATGTTAAAATTTTCCCATGTCACACCATGAAGGCATATAATGTAAGAAGTATAAATCCACTCATTATTAACCTCTGAACTAGATGGCGGTGAGTGCTTAACTTCACGCCTCGGCCGTTTTGCCTTCGGGAAAGAACCCAGGTATCGATCGAATAGGAGGCTGGGTAGGTCCCACAGACATTTTGAAGTAGAGAAAATCTTCTTGCACCTACCCGAATTCGAACCCAAGATTGTCAAGTCAGCAGCCTAGTCGCTATTCAGAGTACGCCACTGCAGCTCCCAATAAATAAATAAATAAATAATACTTTAATATACAATTTAAAAATCGAGGAGACCATAAGCTACCAATTTGAGAACAGCGCTGTTATGGGTTATTAAGCGGTGAGTAGTGGTAATTCCTCTTACCGAAGTTTCGGAACTAACTATCGGTCCCGAAACGTTGGTAAGGCATTACCAATACTCGCTGTGTAATAACCCAGAAGAGCGCAGTTCTCCTCTACTTCGCGGCGGAAGTCTGAAATCAAGCTACTAACTTATAACTAGGGTACTACTGCATTTGTCCGAAGTCTGAACTCAGAATACAAAGACCTCCGTTTTTGTTGCACGAGTGCATCGTTCATCACTATATAAACTAGAAGCGGTGTAGCGGCAACACTTCATTAAAAATAAATTCTGTTGAGGACGCGGGTGGTCTTGTGAGGTAGATCCACATCAGATTTCCCTGCTCTTGCCTGTACTCAGGAAGGACTCCCTCTCACCCCGAAGTAAAACCCCGGGATTTCGGCTGGGATCTGCAGCGAGAATCCTCCTCCACCACCCAACATACCACCGGGACGCCGGGTTGTAGACAGCACAAAGCAGCCAACAGATTGCCTTTTCAGCATATTCACCGGATTTCTAACCCATGCTTATTGTTTTGCGACACTCACTCAAAATAATGCAATGTTTCTACATTACGAAATATTTTAACTCCCCTTTCAAAAGCTTGTTTAGATTCCTGGGTTCTGTTTATTCGTTGTAGTTTACTTTGTTCATTTAACGATGTTGACAGTAAGTTATGTTCTATACGATGGCACCGAACAGTTCGATGATATTGAATTGTAGATTGGAATAAATGAAAATGAAAGTAGTCACGAAGGAACTGAGGAGAACGGCGTAAGACACGCAGGAGAGTCGGTATCTCCTCCGGAATT
>Ga0136643_10018038_pt1 | contig 10636 bp, 7 predicted proteins | sample TergutLab28metaG_FD_96883 | JGI IMG/M metagenome (GOLD analysis project Ga0136643, IMG submission 96883) | Labiotermes labralis P1 segment gut microbial communities from Petit-Saut dam, French Guiana - Lab288 P1 (version 3) (version 3) | ecosystem: Host-associated > Arthropoda: Insects >... | reverse complement strand
TGGTATGTTTTGTATGAAAAAATAGCCATATTCATCTGAAAATTCTTCTGCGAAAAACTCCACTGTTGTTTCAGGAAAATACATGTTCGAACGTATTGTTATTCTAGCGTTTTCTATTCCTTGGTCTAATATGTTAGCACCTACTTGTAGTATTTTGCCTGTTAGTTGGCCTGTTGTTCGTTCAGGGTTTACATTTCTTGCAATTTGCACAGCCGAAAAAGCGTCTATTTGATGATAAGCTCGCCTGTGATTTTCAGGAACAGAACTTCTTTCGTCAAAAACAATAAGCCCTCCCGAAACTCTAACTATATCCCTAACTTGTGCACCTGTAAAACCTCGGTTTGCACTCCATACCAAGGCTGCAACTCCTGCTACATGTGGAGCTGCCATTGATGTCCCACTGTCAAAAAAATAATGATCGTCGTACTCGTCGCCAGTGCTGTAAATATCTACACCGGGGGCTAAAATATCAATAATTGAACCAAAATTTGACTCTGACATTAAATTTCCACGCCTGTTTGTTGCACTTACTGTTAGTACACGTTGGCGGCGTTGGTCGGTTTCTGGTAAGTTTTGCGTTTGAAATATTCTGCTATCGTTTGCGTTAGATACAGTATGGCCTGCTGATTGTACTACAATAAAGTCATAACCTCGATTGAGGTATAATTCCATCGCTTCAAGAAAATCAAGTCTGCTATGTCTCGCACCAGCGCTAATATTAATTATTTTTGCACCTTGAATAATGTTCCATTCAAATCCTCTGCGAATTTGTGTTAAATCTAGGGTACTTCCTCTAAAAGCATCATAGCTAAATAAGTTACTACGGCTTATATTAACTACGCCAGATAAACCTAAATCATTATTGTGAATGGCTCCTATTATACCCATTACATGCGTTCCATGATCTCTATGTTCTAAAATAGTACTATTGACTACATTTCTACTTGGAATTTGCAAATCTTCATGCGTGTATCTAATCCCGCCATCAACTATACCTATTCTTACATCTCTCGTTTCTTGCGTTTGTAAGAAATCCCAAGCTTCAGGCACACGTATAGCACTAAGACCCCACTGACTGCTACGAAAGGGAAACCTCCTGTCGTTCCACCATGGGTCATTTGTTGGTTGGTTGTCAAGAAACGCCAACCAATTGATACTAACATGCCTTATCACATCCGAAAACTCTGTTTCAAGGTACTCAATTATTGCTCTTAAATCTTCATACTCATGTGGTGGCAAGTTAATATCATAATTATTTGATATAACCGACATCCAAACAATTCTACCATTTATATTAGCTATAACTTCTTCTACTTGCTCTCTTGTTACTCCTTCATGCACCATTATACTAAGATTGTTAGCAACAAATTCATATCCTTCTGGGTCGGCTTTAATTACCCGCGGGTCTTCTTCATACTCAACAAACCAACTCAAAGTAGGCGTAGCTTCAACCGTAAAATGTCCCTCTCTACCAGCACTATCTCTTACGGTAAAAACAATATTATTTTCGTCGGGTCTAATAAATACCCTTGCTCTGCCTAACTCTCCCATTGGCGTAAAGCCACTTGCTTCTGAAAGATATATAAAATCTTCTGCACCATCGTTCGTTCTGTAAAAAATCTCTGTAATAACTGCCCCTTGGCTTGGCGTTGCTGTGTACTCTATATCAATATAACTCTGCGTTACCTCGCCACTTGGAAATTCTGTATGTACTATAATTATTGGATTATTGCCACCAGAAGGTGGCAGATTTGGCGGTGCTGGCGAATTTATTGGCGGAGTAGTTTCACCATCTTGGCTGTTATCTGAGTTATCATTGCTATTTCCTGCGTTATTACTTGACGTATTCACATTTGCAAAATTAGAGGTAGTGCTTACTATTTCGATTGCCTCTTCTCTTGATCTTATAATGTTTGCAATAATCGTAAATGCTTCTGCACGAGTAATATCAGAAAGCGACCTAAAGCTACCATCTTGATAGCCGCTTATAAGTCCATTTTCTTGCATTGCCGAAACGGCAAAAATTCCCCAGCTTGGTATTTCGTTATTATCCGTAAAGTTTGGCAATTGTTCACTTTCAAGCCCTAAAACTCTAGCCAGAATCAAAGCCACTTCAACTCTTCGTATATTACTTTCAGGGTTTGCCATGCCGTTTTCATCGCCCATTATAAAACCTAGGTTTTTTGCAATTGAAAAATCTCTATAATACCAACTATTAGGACTTACATCAATAAAGTTATTATCCGAAGTTTCATTAAATTCAAATGTACGATTAACAATTGCTGTAAATTCTGCTCGTGTTATAAAGTTATCGAGATTAATATTTCCGTTTTCGTCGCCTAATACGATATTACTTTCCTGTAATAGTTCTATACTTCCCTCTGCCCAATGCACCTGAAAGTCGGCTAAAATATGTAATGGCAGAGCTTGAATTGCCATCATAATTATTACTATCGTTGCAAATATTTTGTTCTTCATTTCTTCTATATCTCCTTTTTATAAATATAGAGGCGTACATAGTACGCCCCTACATAACAATCTTTAAACCTTTTAATTAGATTTAAAAGCTTAAAACAAACGGGAATAGCAAAATAACCAACACATACGCTAAAAGCGTAAAAAGTCCACCTATTTTTACATAATCCATAAATCTGTAACCCGCTGAGAGCGTCATCGTCATTGGCGGGGTAGAAACAGGCGTTGCGTAACTTATGTTTCCAGCAATAACAACCGCCATAGCCATGCTTTTTGCATCAAACCCAAGGTCTAGTGCTATAGAAATTGCTATTGGTATTAAAAGTGCTGCCGTTGCAGTTGAAGACATAAAGTTTGTAAGTATTACCGCAACAAGTGCAAGTGCAGCCGCTAAGAACCATGGCGAAACACCTTCGCCCAAGAAATCCACAACGGTTCTTGCTATAAGGTTACCCGCTCCGCTTTGGTCAAGCCCTGCGGATAAACCAAGAGAACAAGCGATAACTATTATTGTTGTCCAGTCCATAGTTTGGTAAGCTCTTTTTTGTGATATACAACGAGTTATAATACACACAGATGCACCAACCATGGCAACTATACCAACCGTCCATAACCCGCTTATAAATCCAACAACGCAGAAAACAAGAACTGCTACAGAAATCCACATTTTAACAACGCTTTTAGGTTTATCAGAGTCAGTATCAAGCGAGAACGTGCTAGCATCTTCTGCCACTTCTGGAAAATTAAAAACTTTTTTCTGAAGTTTGTTGCCAATAGTTAAATAAAATAAAATAAGAAGTGCGATAACAGGAAGCCCCACTAGGCTAAGCTCAAAAAAGCCGATAGTATTGTGCCCACCCTCTTGTAATAGGTTTTGTGCAATAAGCTGTGGAGGCGAACCAACAACAGTTAAGCCGCCACTTGTAACAGCAGCAATACCCACTATCATATATGTGTTTTTCTTTGAGAATTTTCCGCCAGATGCAGCAATTGCAGCCGTTGCTATTGGTAACATCATCGCCGCAGCCGCTGTGTTGCTTAAAAAAGCCGCAGGAATTGTAGCAATTAATATGAGTATTATAATAAATACTTTTTCATTCGAGCCAACAAGGCGAATAATTAGTTTACCAATTTTTTGTGCAACACCCGTTTCAAAAAGGGTATTTCCAACCACCACCATACCAGCCATTAGGTAAACTATGTCATTACCAAAGCCAGAAAAAGCGGTATTTATTGGTATAACACCAAAAATCGCCAACGCCAAGCACGCCAAAATAGATGTTACCGCTATAGGTATAGGCTCTGTTATATACAAAACAAGGGCCACCCCTATTATTATTAATGCAATTATGCTTGCATCCAAAACAAATCACTCCTTATAATAATTAAAGTTTATACTATGATTATATCAGTTGTAAGAAATAAGTCAATAATTTTCAGTGGACAATTGGGCAAAAATATGTTATATTTTTTATAGAATAGCAAACGTGTTTAAAAAGCGTGAACGCTATCGCTCAAAACGCAAAACTTCCTCTGAAGTTTTGCTTCGCTTGCGTTCACTGTTTTAAACTACGTTTGCTATAACTTTGATAAATTATAAACAAACTTGAACATATTAGAATTTAATATTTTTAGGAGGCGTTAAAATGATATATAGTTATTATCCTGGTTGTACGCTAAAAACAAAGGCAAAAGAGCTTGATGAGTTTGCTCGTTTGTCGGCTACTAAACTAGGCTTTACTTTAGAAGAAATAGAAGAATGGCAGTGCTGTGGTGCGGTTTATCCGCTTGGCACTGATGAGGTGGCTTCTAAACTACCAGTTATTCGTGCTTTAAATGAAGCTAAAAAGAAAAATCAGCCGTTAGTTACACTTTGCTCGGCGTGCCACCATGTGTTTAAAAGAGTTAATGATGATATGAAGAACAATAAAGACATTAGAGATACCGTTAAAAACTACGACGAAGAACTAGAATACAAAGGCGAAACCGAAGTTTTGCACTACTTAGAAGTAATTAAAAACTTTGTTGGGTTTGATAAGCTTAAGGCTATGGTGGAAACCCCTTTGAAAGGGCGAAAAGTTGGTGCTTATTATGGCTGTATGCTACTCAGGCCAAGCAGCATTATGCAGTTTGATGACCCAGAGAATCCCACGATTTTTGAAGATTTTTTAAGAGCAATTGGGGCAGAGCCTGTTATCTATCCTTACCGTAACGAATGTTGTGGTGGATACATATCGCTAAAAGAAAAACAAAAAGCTCAAGGCATGGTAGAAAAAATTGTTGAAAATGCTACGAGCAACGGAAGTAAGGAGTTAATTACGGCGTGCCCTTTATGCCAGTATAATGTGAAGCAAACAGCAGGTGAAGATTTGCCCGTATACTACTTTACAGATTTGTTGGCAGAAGCACTTGGCTTAAAGGAGGGAGAAGCTGATGTATAAAACTAACAACACAGAAGAACTTTTAAACATAAGCGGTGCAGATATAAAAAGGTGTATGAAATGCGGGCGTTGCTCAGCTTCTTGCCCATCATATGAAGATATGGATATTTTGCCGCATCAGTTTGTGTCATATGCTGAAAATGGCAGGGCAGAAGACTTAATGGCTTCTGAATCTTTATGGAAATGCCTTTCTTGTTTTGCATGTATAGAGCGTTGCCCAAGAGATGTAAAGCCTGCAAGATTAATAGAAGCCGCAAGGCTTATGATTATACGCAAGCAAGGCGAAGATTATCTTTCGCCTGATGAAATACCAGAACTTTTAAACCCTGAAGTTCCGCAACAGCTTTTAGTTTCGGCGTTTCGTAAGTATAGGAGATAAAAATGATAACAACAACTTTAAAAGGCGAAAAAGTTACGCTTAGGCTGGCTGAAACTAAGGATTTAGAGGCTTGTTATCATTGGGAATATGAAGAAGAAAAGCAGGAGGCTGCTAAATGGAATGGTCCTTTTTATATTCGTAAAGAAATAACTCAAGCCGAATTTATTGAAAAATGGGAAAATTATGAGATATTACCTAATGTACCAGGGCTATTAATTATAGAGGTTGATGGCGAATTGATTGGGATAGTGGATGCCGACTGGGTTGATAAAAATTCTAACTGGCTTGAAGCTGGCATTATTATTTATAAGCCAGAATATTGGGGCGGAGGTTACGGCACAGAAGCGTTTAAGCTTTTTATTGATTATTTGTTTACTAATACATCACTTCACCGTTTAGGTATGTCTACTTGGTCTGGAAATATTCGCATGATGAAAGCTGCCAAAAAAATTGGCATGGTAGAGGAAGCCCGCATCCTACAAGCCAGAATAGTAGATGGAAAATACTACGATGCCATTAAAATGGGAATTTTAAGAGGCGAATGGGAATTATTAAAATAGGAGGTTGTTATGCAAAGAGTAGGTGTTTTTGTTTGCCACTGTGGCTCTAATATTAAGGCCACTGTTGGCACAACTGAAATTAAAGAAAAAATAAAATCAGAGCTTGGCGTTGTTTTTGCAGACGAGTATCCTTACATGTGTGCAGAAGCAGGGCAAGGGATGATATTAAATGCAATAAAAGAACATAATTTAACTGGGATTGTTGTAAGTGCGTGTTCTCCACGTATGCACGAAACAACTTTTAGAAAAGTTGCGGCAAAGGCGGGATTAAATCCGTACATGGTTGAAATTGCAAATATTCGTGAGCAATGCTCATGGATACATAAAAATATGGAAGAAGCAACGGTAAAAGCCTTAGCACTAACCAGAGCAGCCATTGCCAAAGTGCATTTAAACACTCCACTTTTTCCAGAAGAAAGCAAGGTTACAAAACGTGCACTAGTAATTGGTGGCGGTATTGCGGGTATTCAAACCGCTCTTGATATTGCTGAGGCAGGCTTTGCGGTTGATATTGTTGAAGCTACTCCAAGCATTGGCGGTAAAATGGCTCAGCTTGATAAAACTTTTCCAACTCTTGACTGTGGCTCGTGTATACTAACCCCTAAAATGGTTGATGCGGCAACGCATGAGAATATAACGGTTCACACATATTCAGAAGTTGAGAAAGTTGAAGGGTTCGTTGGCGATTTTTCGGTAACAATTCGCAAAAAAGCAAGAAGTGTTGATATGAAAAAATGCACAGGCTGCGGCGACTGCTGGGCAAAGTGCCCCGTTAAAAAAATACCGAGCGAGTTTGATTCGGGCATTGGCAACCGTGCGGCAATTTACACGCCTTTTGCACAGGCTGTTCCAAATGTGCCTGTTATAGACCGCTTGAACTGCATTAAATTTAAAACTGGCAAATGCGGCTTATGTGCAACTGTTTGTAAGCCCGAAGCGATTATTTTTGAGCAGGAAGACGAATTGATTGTAGAAAACTACGGTGCAATTGTTATGGCAACGGGGTATGACACCATAAATCTCGAAAAATTCGGCGAATATGGTTATCAGAGCAGCAAAGATGTTATAACTTCACTGGAGTTCGAGCGTTTAACAAATGCAGCGGGTCCAACGGGTGGTCAAATTATTAGGCTTTCTGATGGTAAAAAACCTAAAAGCATCACATTTATACAGTGCATAGGCTCAAGAGATGCGACAGAACGCGGCAAAGCATACTGTTCTAAAATTTGCTGTATGTACACTGCTAAACATGCCATACTAATTAAAGATAAATATCCTGATATAGATGTTAATGTATTTTATATAGATGTTAGAACGCCCGGCAAAAACTTTGATGAGTTTTACAGAAGAGCGGTTGAAGAATATGGCGTTAAATACATTAAGGGTCAGGTAGGCAAAGTGGTTGACAATGGCGATAATTTACAAATTCAAGCCATAGATATGCTTGATAATGTAAGAATCGACTTAAGTACTGATATGGTTGTTTTAGCCACGGCTATAGAGCCTACAAAAGGCGTTAAATCTGTAGCTTCTATGCTTTCTGCTAGTATTGACACTAATAATTTTATGACCGAAGCACATCCAAAATTACGCCCTGTAGAATGCCAAACAGCGGGCATATATTTATCTGGTGTTTGTCAAGGGCCTAAGGATATACCTGAAACGGTTTCGCAAGCATCGGCTGCGGCAGCAAAGGTTATTGGATTACTCGCAAAAGACAAACTTTTAACTAACCCTTGTACAGCTAAAGCAGATGAGCATTTTTGCAATGGCTGTTCGGTTTGCGAAAATGTTTGCCCATATAAAGCAATTTCTTACGAAACAGTAGAAGTTAATGACCATGGCAAACGCACTATGGAAAGAATTGCACAGGTAAACAGTGCATTATGTCAAGGCTGTGGTGCATGTGTTGTAACTTGCCCATCGGGTGCAATGGATTTACAAGGATTCTCTAATAGACAACTTATGGCGGAGGTGGATGCTATATGTCGATAAATCAAAACAAAGAATTTAAACCGCTAATTGTGGCATTTTGTTGCAACTGGTGTTCGTATGCAGGGGCAGACTTGGCTGGCACAAGCCGTTTGCAGTATCCCGCAGAAGTTAAAATTATAAAAGTGCCGTGCTCGTGCAGGGTAAACCCTCTGTTTGTTTTAAGGGCGTTCCAGCGTGGGGCAGATGGTGTTATTATTTGCGGTTGCCATCCGGGCGATTGCCATTATTCTACAGGCAATTATTATACAAGAAGGCGTATTACCCTGCTCTACTCTATGCTTGACTTTATTGGCATAGAAAGAGGTAGAACCCGCCTTGAATGGGTTTCGGCGGCAGAAGGTGCAAAATTTGCAAAAACTATGAATTCGTTTGTTGAAGAGGTTCATAGCTTAGGAGTAAATACAAGACTTAGCGATTTTAGAGTTAAAGACACAAATTTTGGAGAGTTTGAAAAACTTGTTGAAGAGTACAGCCATGAATTAGAGGCAGATATTAACACAGAAATTCATGAAACAACACAAAGTGGGCAAATTTTAGAAAAAATGAAGGTTCGTGCTAAAGAATTAATGGAATCTGGCGAAGTTTCTCGTATTCTTGGCTGGAATAAGGGCGATTTTGAAGAAAATCCAGAACCTGCATTTTTTAACACGCCACAGGAATTAGATAATCTTGTATACAATAAATTCTGCTCGGCAAATTTAAGTAGATACATGATAGAAACAAGTAAGTGGGATGGCAAAACGCTAGTATTTTTAAAGCCTTGCGACACTTATAGCTACAACCAGCTTGTTAAAGAAAATCTAATCAATCCTTCAAAATCTTTTGTTATAGGCGTTGGCTGTGAGGGCAATGTTGCCATAGACGAAATGGAAGAAACAGGCTTACTCGAGAAATGCTTAGTTTGCACAAAATCGGAGCATATGGTGTTTGACGAGCTTATTGGAGAAGATGTTAGGCCCCGCACAACTACTGATAGAGACAAGCGTTTTAAAGGCGTTGCCGAACTAGAAAATTTAACACCAGAAGAAAGATATAATTTCTGGCAAAGCGAATTATCTAAATGTATTCGTTGCAATGCTTGCCGAAATGCTTGCCCATCTTGCAACTGTAAAAAATGCGTGTTTGATAACAATAATTACGATACGGCACAAAAAGCAAATGCCACAACGTTTGAAGAGCAGATGTTTCATATTATCCGCTCGTACCATGTGGCTGGTAGATGCACCGATTGTGGCGAATGTACAAGAGTTTGTCCGCAAGATATAAAACTTCACTTATTAAACCGTAAGTTTATTAAAGATATTAACGAGCTTTATGGTGAATTTCAAGCGGGAGAAGACATAGAAACCGTTGGACCTCTAACAAGATATGATATTGAGAACGATGCAGAACCTTCGATTGTTCATGAGAGGGGGCAGAAACAATAATGCGTAAAATAGCAAAAAACAATTTACCAATGCTTTATTCACGCCTTGTAGAAACTATGGATTTGTTTTTGCCAATTAAAGCTGGCAAACAAGCGAATTTTAAAGCTTGGCAAGATGGTGTAAATGTTGATTTTGATATATTAAAAACGGGCAACACCCCAAAAGAATTTTTCTTGCCTCAGGTTGAAACTTTGTATGAAACAACTATGGTGGATGGCAATATTACAATTGAGCCTGCTGATACGTCGCATAAGCAGTTTGTGGTTTTTGGCGTAAGAGCGTGCGATGAGGCAGCTCTTGGAGTTTTGGATAATGTGTATTTACAAGAGCCTATTGATAGATTTTATGAAGCCCGCAGAAATAGGGGCCACATCATAACTATGGCTTGTGGCGAGCCTAAAAAAACGTGTTTTTGTAGCGTTTTTGGCATCGATGCAACAAAACCCTTGGGTGATGTTTCTACATGGCTCGTTGGCGATACTCTTTACTGGCAAGCTTTAACCGAAAAAGGCGAAAAACTAACTGAAATGGTATCGGATTTATTAGAAAATGCCAACGAAAGTGCAGTGAAATCGTATCAAAATGAAATTCATGAAAAAATAAAAGAATTGCCATACGCTGGCATTTCGATAGACACTTTTTCAAAAAATTCTAACCTCTTAGAACTTTTTGACGATACAGAGTGGAACGACATATACAAAGCTTGTATCGGTTGCGGCACATGTACGTTCATCTGCCCAACATGCCAGTGCTATGATATAAAGGATTTTGATGCAGGCGATAAAGTTAAGCGTTACCGTTGCTGGGATTCTTGCATGTATTCAGATTTTACGCTTATGGCACATGGCAACCCTCGCACTTCACAAAAAGAGCGTTTTAGGCAAAGGTTTATGCACAAGCTTGTGTATCACCCAGAAAACCATAAGGGGCAATATTCCTGCGTAGGTTGTGGGCGTTGCATAAACAAGTGCCCAGCTAGTATGAATATTATAAAAGTTATTAAACGAATGGGAGGCGTAGAGTAATGTGTAGAACACAAGATTTATTAATTCCATATGTTGGCATTATTACGTATATTAGAGAAGAAACGTCAGATGTTAAAACCTTTAGAGTTGTGGGGTTGGATGGCAAAAAAGTGTTTAACCACATGCCTGGACAATGTGCTATGCTTTCAGTTCCAGGTGTTGGCGAAGCTATGTTTTCGATTGCTTCATCGCCAACAAGTGGCGAATATATGGACTTTAGCATAAAGCGTTGCGGCGTTTTAACCGATTATCTTCATAAAATGAACGTGGGCGACCAGCTAACTATCCGTGGCCCTTACGGCAACTTCTTTCCTGTGGAGGAAGATTTTAAGGG
>Ga0136643_10018035_pt1 | contig 10637 bp, 9 predicted proteins | sample TergutLab28metaG_FD_96883 | JGI IMG/M metagenome (GOLD analysis project Ga0136643, IMG submission 96883) | Labiotermes labralis P1 segment gut microbial communities from Petit-Saut dam, French Guiana - Lab288 P1 (version 3) (version 3) | ecosystem: Host-associated > Arthropoda: Insects >... | reverse complement strand
GCACAGTCGCAAGTTCGTGATGATGGATATATTAATGTCCGAAACATGTTGAGTACATAAGAAGTGAAATAAAATAGCAAGTGACATCAAGTTGGTCTTTTATTCTTCATCTATTACAATGATGCACGGTCCAATAAACATAAAAAAATAATATATGTTTGCTCCTGACCTTCTTCAGATCTACAGTTTGGCTAAACAGATTGTAATGACAGATACGTCGTTGCGCAGTGTCTCAGTTTTTGAATGCGTTGCCGCAAAAAAAAAGTTTACATACCAGATATAATTAACCAGTTATGAAGCAATAAGTTTTAATACTATAGGTGGTGTTTTTCTGTATACTTGCCTTAGTTAACCAGCATGCAAATCGCGTCTTCTCTGCAGAATGTTGTCATATGTGGCCTGTTTTCTCTGTTAAATTTTTCCACGTTATCTCATTAACGGCGCGATTTTTGGAAAAAATTATTGATCCTATTTTTCTTCTCTACAAGGTTTGAAACATTTCTTATTGTGAGAATAATTCATCGAAATGTTATCATACATTACAAACTTACATAGTACTCGGTATTCTTGTCAGATTTTAATGAAACTTGGATTTTCTCGAAAGATTTTTGAAAATTCAATAAAATCTTCTAGGCTAGACAGACACGCCTATGTGTGAAAATTCTCTAACGCTTCAGGGTCTGACTCCCCATCTACAGGGTGCTACTGGTGACTTGATGCTCTGCTTTCCGGTCTGTATAACCCTGTCCAGCGCGTGTTGAGGACGGAGTGCGAAACAATCCTGTAAGTGGGCGGTGAACTTGGCCTAGATTATCTGGCGACGGTTGTGCTAATTGTTTTAGTATACTAATTATATGGCAAAGTGTGTGTGGGCCAGACATATAAGGCAATTGGAATCAAATTTCAAGAATTTGACACCTGCGCCAAGGACCGTCAGAACAATCCGCTGCAGCAAAACGCCTAAGAAACACGGGACACGAAATTGAATTTAAGAAAAACAGATTGACAACGACTAACACGTACATGAACCATACAGTCAAATAAGCAATACAGATACAATTACATCCGAGATACTTCAACAGAGTGGCTGGTTTCACGTTAAGCCGAACATGGCAGCCAATAATTAGTATTTTAAACAATCAGCACAACCTTCGAAAGACAGCCTGGGCAAAGTTCATTTACCTGTGAACTCTGCCTGCTAACCAGATTGGCTGGCATTCCATCCCAAACCGCCGCCGGACAGAGGTGTATGTACCAGACAGCAGGGCATAAAGTTACCCGACACTGCCCTCATCCTATCAGCCCATTAGTCTCTTGGACATGATTGGCAAACTATTCGAAAAGATTCTATTAGCTAGGATCTTACATGTAGTAAGCGAGTACGGACTGACGCGAGGCGAGCAGTTTGGGTTTAGACCCATGCATAGCAAGTCCTTGCAGCTGGCCTGCCTCGTTGAAAGAATAACCAGGAACTTCGGCGAAAAGAGGCTCACCGGCGCAGTTTTTCTGGACGTGGCCAAAGCCTTCGACACCGTCTGGATCGATGGCCTCCTCTGCGAGCTAACGCTCCTCAACTTCCCGTCTTACATAGTCCATACATTCTCATCATTCCTCAGGGGTTGGACGTTAGAAGCGTCCTTCCAGACGGCCACGTTATGTCGTCGAGGCATGATGGGTGGGGTAGCTCAGGGTGGACTGATCTCCCCTGTCCTCTTCAGTCTGTTTGTCAACGATATGCCCTCACCCTCGCACCACGTCGAGTTGGCCCTCCACGCGGACGACACGGCCATCATAGCCACGTCCGCAAGCCGTCGCTGCTCGTCAGCTACCTGGAGTCATAACTCGACGACCTTCAACAGTGGTTGAGTGAATGGAGAATCGCCATTAATGTCTCTAAGAGCACCGCGATAATCTTCGCGCGTGCCGGACGGCGCTTCATCCAACCCCGATCAGTAACACTCTTCGGGGAACCAATCGAATGGGTCGACACAACTCATTTTCTGGGGGTGACCCTAGATACACGACTCACCTGATCTCCTCACATCGATTAGGTCAGGAAGAGGGCTACTCAAAGGATGGGTATGCTGGATCCCTCCTGAATATACAGAGTGCTCTCTCCGTCAGGAACGGAGTCCTGCTATATAAGGAGCTCATCCGCCCCATTATGGACTATGCCTGCCCCGCGTGGAGGTCTGCTGCCCGCATCCATGTTCGGAGGCTACAAGTGTTACAATCTAAGTGTCTTCGCCTCGCTACTGGTGCCTACTGTTACGAACGTAACAGGCAGATACACGACGATCTTGATCTTTCCACTCTTTGCCGACCACATCAGAAGCTTGACTCAAAGTTAGCTGATGTGGGGAACCCCCTAGTACGGCAAATCGGCAGATACGTATGCTGACCGAGGGTTGAACCCGTCGCCTGACGCGAAAGCCAAAGGCGACAGGGGCCAGCAGGCCATTCGAGGCCATCGCCCGCGATGGCCAAGTCGACTAAACGAATCGTTTTCGGCGCTGATCAGCCGAGCGCCCTTCGTTTACCTGATTGAGGTTTTTCCGTGATTTTCCCTCAGTTGTGGGAAAGTCGACTTGCGCGAAGCGCAAGTCTGCGTCCCCCAGTTAGCACTTTGGCTTGGCATAAAGTTACCAGTAGCCTTCTGAGGATGGGGACAGAGTCAGTCCCTGGAACGATGGAGAATTTTCGCACCTTGACCCGGCTGGCTGTCTGTCTCAGAAAATTTTTATTGAATTCTGTTGTCATTAAAGCTTCAAAACATACATTTTCGGAAAACCCTGAAATATCAAATTTCATTAAAATCCGTTCAGTGGGATTCGAGTTTTCCATTTGGACAGACAGTCAGGTGTGACGATGACTGTCGCAATTTTGCGAACGCACCTAACAAAATACCTGAAATACTGTGCGTCTCCTTTGTTTCTTCCGTCAGCTCGGCGACTGTGGCAGCACCATTACCGCACAAGCATTCTTCATCGCCAGGAATGTGTAGTTTTTTCTTCCCACACTTCACCTCAACGTATTTCCTAGCAGAACTGCAAGTTTTTGACCGCCTTGTAAACAGCTTCGCTCCATGTGGAAATATTTTTTCTTGATTTCAAATATTGACAGTTCATCGTCCAGTATACTACAGTACATATCGCCAGATCTGGCAAAGAAAGTGGACTACCCTACATTTTCTTGCCTGTTAGTTTTCTGAGTAACGGTGTTATAATTCATTGAACTTAATTCTCATAGAGAGCGAAAGGAGGAAAATTGAGGTAGCGCGTGTGAGGAAACTTTTGGACGTCAGTTACCTACAGATAAAGAAGGTGATTATATTGTCTACTAGTTTTGATTTCATTCGAAAGCGGTTAGTGATGTCACCGGCAGCAGATAATTTAAGGTGATATAGAATGCAGTGCGTCGAAGTTAGAGGCAAGAGTTATAGAAAGAAGAGATGTAACTGGGGACAAAAAGAAACTGAAACGGATACATCTGAACCGTTGTTTCTTGATAGTATCTTAGTGGGTAAAAGAACTGTAGTAATGGTGGTGGAGTAGAAATGAAAAGGAATATCTTGTGTTGTAAGTAGAGGGATATTATTATAAAGGAGAAGTATTGGTTAGGAGATACTAGTAGTGTTTTCATGGATATGGAATGTAGAATATCAATAAACCGATATGCGCTTTGGTTGCCCATAAATAACGTTTAGAGAAAATCGTTCAGTGGAGTAGCTTTTTCTATAAAATGCTAAAATTACTCATTCTCGTATATTTTAACTTCTTAGTTGTGTCATAGTATTTCCTTTAGAGAATTTTGGCTGATATTTTAAACTTCTTCGCTATTGGCAAACTGTAGTAACTGGGTTTCTTGAAGCTTATAATAAATAAGTACCTAAGTTTCGGTTTGCGGTGAAAACCCTTTCAATTCTCCGCAACAAGGAAGACCTTATTTCCGTTCATAAGGTACGGGGTTCGTCACCGTGCACCTCGCCAACAGGACAGAACTGAATGTCAAATCGTATGGCTCTGTTAAGTCAGTACCACTGTAGAAGGTTCTTCGTTTCCAGTGTTTTAAATTATAGTATCCCAGAGTTGATATGTCAGTTGCCTTGCTTTCCAGATTTCAGGCTGTGGGACATTTTTTATTTTGAACTTATTTCTTTCTTTAATTCTGTACCTAAGTGGAAGTCTACAAATTCCAAGGGCCTTATCACCAGGGCAACTAAATTTTGCAGTGTGACTCTTAGTATTTGTGGGGTCTCAGTGTGGAATTTTCCTTCGTATAATCCTATCGGTTCATGGAATTTTTGGCTGGATCCTAGATTTTTGAAAAATTTGTGTAACCCTAGACTCAAGGATTTCACATTAAAGGGGCTGACATCTCGGGTCTGTCTGTCTTCAGAAATAAGCTTGTCTGCGCAGAGGAATGTCAAGTTTTGAAGCTGTTTTTGACTTATACGCATTTATTATTTGTTTGTGATACTACGGAGATAGATCTATAAATAAACGCAGGGAAGCTCATGTCCATGTTTCTTCGTCAGACTATTGCCCTAAATTTGTACGTAAAAGTCACAGTGCCGGCCCACCCATTACGTTCACTGTCTCAGAAACAAATGACGGTAACGGGAAAGTGTGAACATGAAGCATATTGTAGTTCAGAAATCTGCATAAATTCGAATCTAAGTCAGTTTATGTTTTCATTATGTATGGTCGTTCTTTACTCTGACAACAGTTGTTTATCATTTCTTATCACCGATCTTACCACATTTACATAGCGCACACAGCGGCATAATAGCGGCGGAAAGATACTGAAGAGAATTTCAGACAAAATTAGGACTCTGTTTTAGGCAAGTGTGAGGAAAATCCTTCATTCAAAGAAACACCCATGTAGGTCGTTTGCTGGGACACAAGAAATATTGACTGCTAGGAGAAAATTAGCGCTGCTGTCGTTGCTGGGACAGGAGAAATCGCCACAGATTATTTTAATCACGCTCGAAGGAAAGGCAAGCTTGGAATGTAGCGCTGTTGCTAGGATGCACGGGAAAACAAAACTGTTCGTTTTAGATCTTTGTGCATGGGTATGCTACTGAATGAATCTTTTTAAAAATTTGTCAAAATTTTGATATTTGGAAAGTATAGTAACTAATTAAATTTAGGTGTTTTTATGAAGATATTATTATGGGATTACGGGCAATATTTGTATCATTTATTTCAGAATTTTTTGTCTTCATGTCTTCTGTCGAAGAACGTAGACATTTAAATGCCAACATTTACACTTCGGTTTTTATTTATTTTAATGGCTGTAAAAATCTGTTGCGTGGACATATGGTGCGAAGCTTCGGCCTAAAAGGAAGAATTGACAAGAGGCTGGCATGAATTTCGCGAGACAGTTCATAATGTACTACCGTAACGTATTATTTATAGAGTGATTACGCTGAGTAGAAGAGGTTACGCAGATATCACACATATTTGCTTGAATTATATGGAACAATGAGAAGGAGTCACTATATTTCACGGACACAAATTTAATGTTACGTTCTTAATTGGCACTCATCTGTTCCAAATCAAATGGGCGATAAAAGAACGCGAATCGTAAGCTATAATTAGTCGGGGTACGGTTTGATTGTATAATTAAATTGAGTTTAATTTTATTATATTTTTGTCGCTCCCGAAGTGTTATGTATGTACATTTATTGACACATTTCTGCATGAATTTTTGCTGTATTGAAAATATAAATAATAAATCACGACCGCGTTGTCGTTGATATATTAATGCAAAGAAAATGAGAATTTTCTTATTTTTGAAGTTTACAAAAATTTAGTTCTTTTAGCCTTTTCTCAGAAGCATAATGGCATGAAATGTGTCTTATGTTTTCCCCAGTTAATGCATGCCACAGGTTGTACAGTAACAAGAGGAAACTTGCGGGTAATGAAGAAATGGCAGTTGATATTATATTTAACCTAGAAGAGTAACTACTTAAGTCATCATGTTTTTAGAACATTCGTAGATATAAGGTGTCAGTTTCTGCAGGCAGTCTAATGTATAATATTCTTGATGCAGTTGCAGTGGGAAGTCTGTTATAGCAAGACCGTAACTACTCCCCAGAGTGTAATAGAGTTTGCAAGGTGCTCTTTTCACACACACACACACACACACACACACACACACCGTACATTCTTCACCTCCCAGCAGACTGGCTACACAGCTTAATGAAAACTCAGAGGGAAAACTCGCTTTATCATGCAGACTGCCTAATCCTTTAAAATAAAACGTGACGTAGTCGGGTTTCTATCGCGGTAGGAGGGATACTCAACTTCTAAGTGCAATTCAACCTCAAAATGTAAAGGGAACATACATTATACTGCACTGTATCTTGGCGGATTGACGGTAAAATGTAAATTTGGGCCGTAGAATGTTTAGTTAGAGTATGTTGGTTGCTTATGAAATAGGAAAGTTAAAGCAACGAGGTAAGCAATACATTTTTAAGTTTTTACTAAGCTGTTAGAAGTTCATGACTTCCCATCATGATAGTAAATAAAACCTTTACGTAATCTTTTTCTATTTTTACAGGTGAGTTGAGCATATTCTGATTCTACACACCTTCCCGCGGGAGTGTTAAATTGGTGAGGAAAATGATTAACATTACTATTACTATTATTATTATTATTACAATCATTAGTAGTAGTAGTAGTAGTAGTAGCAGTAGTAGCATTACTATTATTCCGCTGGTGAATTTCTGCGCTCAAATTGTTAACTTTTAAAAACTTCACTAATATAAAGAAGGTTTACTTTTCAAAAGAAGAATTTGACATCTCCCACCCGAATGTATGGTTTTCAAAGATAACCTTTCCATTGATCCACTCTTATGTATATATTTCAACTGATTAGTTTTGTGCCGTGGTTTTTGTTATAAGAAGCTGCTGAGAGACTCAAACGGCGGGATACAACCAGGGCTTGTTCTGGAAGTCTGCAAATGACACTCCGTATGTCAGGACAAAAGGTAATAAATGGCAGACAAGTTTACAGTTCTGTCGTGTTAGTTACTGACGTCACGGTCCGAAACCTCCGTGTAAATTTCAGAGGCAACACGAATCTCTGACAAAGGCACTTTCTATAATACGCTGTGCGAAGGAGAAAAGAAATGTAATGAATGCGTCAGACAATTTAAAGCTACTAATATAATTTTTAAAATACTTAAACACTTAAATACGGTAAATAATAATGTCTTTGCGGTGTGGCTCCTTGTAGTCTGGTAGGCAAGTGTCAAAACTTTTTTCTATAATAAGGTGCCATACTGATAAAATTTTAATACACAAAAGTTGACATTGGAAGGTATTATAACCAAGAATGTTTAGATAATAACAAATATTCTAGTGGTGATTTATAAACATAATACCTGATTGTCTTGAACCAGAAAAGCTTAAGTAATCTGCTTTTTTAGGGGCTTGGGGACCGCGATTCTATTCCCGCAGATACAAGAACATTTCTATAATTGAAAGCTTTGCGCGGTGACTAAATTCAATAAAATATTCTCGGGCTATCAGCCGCGTCTGGTGGTTGAACGGCGAGAGAGCTGCTTGACGCTGCTGCTACGCCGAGAATATTTTATCGAACAGGAATAATTTCTTCCCCACTGAGCCGATATTTTTTTCTGGGCCTGAACTAGACTTCTGCTCAGTGGATAAATAGTAGTCGTCGTGAAGGTTACGGTCATAGTGCCTGTTCCTTAAGTTGTCTTGCTGCAGTGATACATCATACGAGATTTTCACATCCCGCATTCGTGGCTTGATGATACATTGTCTTCACTGATTATCGCCTCTGAGGTATAATAATAATAATAATTGATGAGATAATGGACCACATAATATCAGCATGCCCAATACTGGCAAAAGAACAGTAAATGAAAAGACATGATAGAGTGTAAGCACAACAAGGAAACACGGATAAATTGGACAAAAAACACTGGTATGAACATGTGCTAAAATCTGTAGAAGCAAGTCAAGGAGGCAAGGCAACCATATTGTGGAACGAACAAATACAAACTGACAGAACTGTCCGCAACAACAAACCAGACATTATAATCCGTGCTAATGGAAAGGGAACGTGTATGTTAATAGAATTTGCAATCTCTGGAGTCAGAAATGTGATTAAAAAGGAAGCCGAGAAGATTCTAAAATGTAAAGACCTTACAATAGAAATACAGCGTATGTGGAATGTAAAAACAATGGTGACACCAGTAATAATAGGGGCGACTGGGTCTATTTCAAAGTCATTCAGAAAATACTTGAGCAACTTACGAAGAAAACGTGAAGTCAAGGAACTCCAGAAAACAGCCATATTGGGCACTGCACACATACTTCGGAAAGTACTAATGTAAAAGTACAATTGATTCAACACTGAAACTAACGATATAAGCAACATGAATAGTAGCAACAGAATAGCTGAAACACTGTATTCCCTAGGGACGTAGTTGGTCTCAGGAATATAAGTATTAAATACACAGCATAAAGGAGATGATATGATGATGATGATAATAATAATAATAATAATAATAATACTCTCAACCTAATATTTCGAAAAGGAAAGGCGCCGATTTTTACATTTCTGTTTCATTTGAGTTTATTGTAATTTCTTTACATAACACCCACCTAACGTTTAAAATGACTTCCCAGATATACCGTAATGACCGGTTGTTGGGATACAAAATGTTTGTACGTGATACAGAGGCAATTCTTTCCGGCAGTGATAATAATGTCACATAAAGCGCCCATTTTAATGCAGTTTATTGGTGGCACCTACTGTTAGACATCCTAAGTGCCATCGGTTTTCTCCTGGCTTCCATGAAATGGGTAACATAAAGTAGCTAGGTAGCTTGGTAGGTATAGCGACTGGAGGGTCCGGGGCTCGAATTCCAGTCGGACAAGGAAGTTTTCTCCCAAACGCCCTGACCGTCTCAGGTTCCCACGCAGTCCTCTATTAAATGGGCACTGGTGCTTTTTCCCTGGTATAAACCGGCCGCGACATGAAGTTAAACATAATAGTTCATCCAGTGCCGAGGTTAAGAATGAGTGGAGTTATACCTCTACTCCCCATTCCAGTCTTTTTGGCGTGGACAGGGAAGAATTTCGCTTTCCTTCACTTTACGAGTGACATAAAACGCACGGCCCGCAAATAAACACTGCGTTGCTTTGACTAATTGTGTGTAGATACCGTTAAGGCACCGAACCTTTCATCTGCTAAAACAAATGTTACTGTCAGAAGCCCGAAAACTACTACATGTGGAACAGTGTGGTATATGTGCATACATATATGTGCACAGTGCCACAGGCAAGAGGTCGCTGCAAGATCACATTCAACTTCGAAGATAGATTCTTGATCCATATGAAAGAGAAGATCAAAGCCGCTTTACCATCGCTGCTCCCTATGAGTCCTTTGATCTGCGACAGGATTACCGTATATACTGCCATGTATTAAGACCACCATGTCAGTATTACACTGCGTGACGTATCCAACCCAGTCCCCTCTTTTTCGATTCTGTTACCCTTTTCCTTATTCCCCCTCCTTTATTGGATATTGCTCTGTTGTTCTGAGTGTCATCACGAGCTGTGATTATGAAATCTCATGGAAGGATTTTTATCTCTATTCTTTTCCGATAGTCAGAAATTTTCCCAGTGCCTGGGAACTAGCCGTAAGCATTAATCCTCAGACCAATTGTAACCTTCGGAATTATTAGAGGGGGTAATGAAGTGCACATTTCATTGAAGCATTTATAGTGCCTCTATCTCGTATCTTCTAAATCTTATGATCTCAGGAGAAGACTTTAACTTCTAAAACCTTAATTTGTTTTCGTGTATGAACCTGCACAAATATTAGACTGGACAAACATTATTGCACATCTGGATGTACAGTGATGGTAGCTTATCGAATGTTGACCTTATTTCGTGTTTATTGACATTTATCTACATTTGGCCAAATGTCAGAACACCTTTCAAGAAAATTATATTGTCTGAGCTATCTGCAGCCTTTGTTTTCTATACAGTGAATAAGTTAGAGGACGTGTGTTATTGATACAATCCAATTTCTGGGCAAATTTTAATTACTTTTAAAAATGTTTAAAATTTCTTCGGAATTTTTTGAGAGTAATCGTTGATAACGCAACGTAGGGTTGGGTATCATATTAGGATCACTTACAATTTAAAATATTCTAATAGAGATTTACTACCGATTACAACATAGTTAAGAACACTCTGCTTTATGCGTGTTTTAGAATATAAATTCAAAATCACTGAGGATTTATTTATACATTCATTCGTCCGCAAGTCAAACGGACTGAATAGCTTGACGGATTTTAATAAGATACAGCAAGGTGGTCCTGTCTGGCTGTTTGGTTTTGGTTTATTCGGTTAATTTTTAAGTCTCATTGTGCCGAATTTTCCAAAAGCATTGTAACTTACACCTTCGAAGAGTCTGGACAGAATCTGATAAAACTTTATAATATTCGAGGTCCTCAGAGCGCAGACTAGACAGTTTACTGTCGTGAATGTGACACCGTGTAGTCTGGTGTAAGTGTACGTTCGTTATGTTGTTGTTTTTGGTGGTGGTGGTAGTGGTGGTGGTGGTAGTGGTGGTGGTGGTAGTGG
>Ga0136643_10018033_pt1 | contig 10637 bp, 4 predicted proteins | sample TergutLab28metaG_FD_96883 | JGI IMG/M metagenome (GOLD analysis project Ga0136643, IMG submission 96883) | Labiotermes labralis P1 segment gut microbial communities from Petit-Saut dam, French Guiana - Lab288 P1 (version 3) (version 3) | ecosystem: Host-associated > Arthropoda: Insects >... | reverse complement strand
TGTTTCGGTTGTTTCTTCCAACCATCATCAGGGAGCTGCGTAGTTTGACTAAAGTTACTCTTGTGATATATGTTTATGATGTGAATGGTATGATGGCAGCATGTCTGCAATTCAATATAACAAAGAAGTTAATGTCAGTCAAATACACTGATTACAACGCAAAATCACATGACGTTCAGGTTTTTTTACCTGTATTTGACTGACATTAACTTCTTTGTTATATTGAATTGCAGACATGCTGCCATCATACCATTCACATCATAAATATATATCACAAGAGTAACTTTAGTCAAACTACGCAGCTCCCTGATGATGGTTGGAAGAAACAACCGAAACATGTCGGAGAATTATGTATGACTTTTTAAAATGTTTTTAACCAAGTGCGGTTTTATAACGTTTTAATAACAGTGTGCATGTGTTGGTAATTCAAATAAATGAATATTCACAATTTATTTAAAATCTCATACAGTTGTTCTGTGCGTCATTATTGAAAGAATCGCTATTCTTGTTTACAGCATGACGTATAACTGAGCACATTCGCTTTCAGTAAGATATATATCGTATTTTGACAGTCTCCTCACGATTTGTAATCGACTTACGACTTTACCTACAGTGTGTCATGTGACACGCTGATCTGAGGTCAATGGGACTAAAAGTGTTCGTTGTTAAAGTATGCAGTTGCCTACAGGTTTGTAGGTTATATATATATATATATGACACTTTTTTTACTCTTTGTTTAGCGCAATCTTGTATTTGTTTTGTAGATAAGGGTGGAGGCCTTTCAGATCGAGCTGCCCTGATAACTAACAAGACAGTGTCCATTCCATCTGCCTTTTTTTTATACACTGTGGCTACAAATCAGCGGATGATTCGGGGGACCTGCGACTCTGCATGTAGAACATATACGTAACACTCTTTTATTACAAGCCGGTCACCAAACATTCACATTGCTCCCCCCGTGTGCAAATTTACAGTCCCCTCCCAACCGCGCGATGACCTGACCTACAGTGATGTAATGATGCAAAAAAGAAAACCTAATTTTCTGCAAGGCAAGCTCCCAATGTCAAAGTATTTAAATGTGGTTACATTTGCTCAATGTGGGCTCCTTTTGTAACAAGAAAAGCATCCTACCTGTAGGCAGTTACATCCTGCAATCGTCGTAGTGTATTCTGGCAGAATTGTCATTGCAGGATTCGGCACTGTCTATGGACGTGCGAATTTCTCAACTGTGCGGTGAGTTTTGAATATTGGTATAATGTTTTGTAGTGAAAGATATTTTCGAATGTGTTCTCAAATAAAAAAACAATTAGAAGTTCTCCAATCTTTGTTAATTTTCAGCTACCCTTAATTATTAGTCTTTGGAGGCTGTCACCAATTGTGGTGTGTGTGTGTGTGTGTGTGTGTGAGTGTGAGTGTTGTGTGTGTGTGTTGTGTGTATGTGTGTGTGTGTGTGTGTGTGGTGTTATAAGGCCTGACACTCACGCACAGGTACACTTGATTGGTCCATTGCCTCAGCAGTAAGACTAAAACAGAACAAACTATGATTCAGCAGCAGCAGTTTTAAACACTGAGACAAATACCAATACTATGACTCATATTCCGTAAAGACAATTCCTTTTTTTTTTGCGTTTGTAGGAGTGCAAACTGCTAAATTAAAAAGTCATTGCATTTCTCATGCTGAGACAACTTCGCATTACTGCAGTGTCCATGTTCTCTACTGATCCACGTGTCTCGTGTTTGCTTTAAGTTTTCATTACTTTTGAGACGCACAAGTTTCAAGTTTCCCTACTGTCATATTACTCATACTTTCCTACTTGATGTAGAACACAGCAGATTTCTACACCCATGGGCATGAGCGCATGCACATGCCTAGTGCAACAAAATCACCACTTAGCTTTCATGGAAGAGTGATCCTATCCACGGCGTTATTTATATTTGTGGAATTTTAATGGTAAGCTCTTATTGTTCAGCTGATAGAAATTTTGGGCGCTAACTGGACAAAACATCGCCCGAGGGTGAGAAACGGTGGGTCATATTTCGCGAATTGTCTGCTGTTGTAATACAGTAGATGTACTTAGGGGAGAAAATTGATATTAGAAAAAGTATTAATTAAATATTTATTTGGTTATTGTAAGAATTGGCGACTACATGGAAATATGAGAAACTCGCCTATATACTGGACACAACGTACATACACCCAAGGGTTGATGTGAAGCCAGAGAAATGAATGTGCTTACACGTACAACACATAGAAAATGAATTTGGAAGCCGGTTAAAATTTCGGAATCTTTGGCCATGAAGATGATAAGAAGAAAATGATGGAAAAGAGAGAGAGATGGAATAAGTAACGATAATGATGGATATTGTTGGAGATTATTGGTGCGAGGAGGGAATTCCTGCCAAACCAAAGGCACAATGGTGAAGTGTGAATTGTTTGGCTTTGTGAGAATCCCTTACAAGCATCCAGCTTCTTCAATACCGCGCCGTCTGGCATTGACAGTTTTCTTAATAAAATTAATGAAGTGAAGTTCGACGATAAGCAATTAAATACCTGGGTTATTCATATTTTTTTGGTTTAGTGATCCATCTTTTTTTAATTCGTGACATGACTGATCAAGCAATGTTGCTGAAGTTGGGAGCGAGGAAGTGATAAAAATTCTCCGTCAAGTAGTCATCGTTAAAAAGCTTGTGGTCACACACCCTTTGTCAAGGAATTCTCAGCTTTTTATGTAAACAGCAGTTTCAAGAGTATTTTTATAATCATCCACGACTGGAGACTTCACTGAGCCAACTGAATCCAGTCTACGTTCGCACCCTACGTTTAAGATCCACTTTTAGATTTACGTTCTGCCAGTCTCATGTCCTTTGTGGATTACGGTCTTAAAGGGGTGATGTTTGGTAAACTGTGTCCTTGATTTTGTCACCGTTGAAATATTTCCTGAATCACGATTCAGCATTATGCAGTTTTTATATAATACTCTATTCCCTGCTCCTGGCAGGTCTTCTGTCGCTCACAGTACTTATTTTAAGCAAAAACATTTCTTAAATTGAAGATCTTAGTCTGCTGAGAAATGATGCCGTATTGACTGGTAAATAGTTACCATTATTTCGGAGGCGCTTTGTGGCTCCGGCTCCAGAGTCTGTTCTTGGAAATATTCACGCCCTAAATGTAAATGTGGGGGGTGGGGGGGGGGGGTGTAGGCAGCTCCGGCGAAACGCCACTAACTCTTTGAAGATCCACATGGATTCATATCCTAGAAGGCTTAACGTCTTCACCACGCCATTGTCAGAAAAACGTAACATTATGGTCTTGTTTCTAAGCACCATTTTTGTCAGTGTCTACATATTATCTATTCCTGATAGTAACCTACTTACTGAAACTCGTGCCGCCTTTAGTATAGGTAAACTATATTTTGAGGCGTCAGTATAGAGAGTGCAAGTGAATGATTGGGCGTGGACAGCAAACGCTATTCATTTTAGTCGACCAAGGGACGCCATTGTGACTCCACACAGAACTGCCGCCGGCTAAGCTTTTTGCTTACATGCCCGTACAGTCACCTTTAAAAGAAATATTACCATAAAATTAAGAAGTCCGTTTATTTAGCTTTTAACTAAACCGTATCAGCCAGTCTAATGACTAGGCTAGGCCAAATGATCTGTGAGGTTTAGGGGCTCAAAGATCAGGGTTCCATTCGTTACGCGATAAGTGTTTCTCTTTTTTCGTCACCTAGCCGAGATGGGCATGCTCTCCTATCCAGTAAAATCTATAGTTCTTTTTTCTCACAATAAAACCAACGAGAAGCATTAATTTCTCAAATTTATTTTTGGAATAGGACTCTACATGTTTCGGACAGTATCTCTGTCCATCATCAGGAGTCTAGCACTGTACAGACAGACAGCAGCTAGCTAGCAAGCAGTCAGCATTACCTGTATGTATTGCTGTCTGTACAGTGCTAGACTCCTGATGGTGGACAGAGATACTGTCCGAAACATGTAGAGTCCTATTCCAAAAATAAATTTGAGAAATTAATGCTTCTCGTTGGTTTTATTATAAGAGTATATCACGGTGCACGGTCCTCAGAATGCCTATAGTTCTTTCTTTTGGAATAAAACGGTCAGGGAGTGAAACTGACCACTCGCCTCCATCTAGTGCTGAATGTAATATGTGGAGCCATGCCTCCACTATAATTGCGTCTTAAGGCCCGGGAATTAAGAACACAGAAATGTTTTGCCTCTTTATTTCTTAAATAACGTCGTGGCAACAAAGCATGCTGATACAGCGATCTTGTGTAAATGAATCTGGGACGTTCTCTTTCGGAATGAGCTACGTAACGATCGTTTTATCTAAGATTTTTTTTTTTTGTATTTTCCTCAATCCCTGCAGGCAATATTCTGCGCGGTACATTATGATAAGTTGTAATGGCTCTCGAATATGTCCTAATTAGTCGTAGCTTTCTTGCATATTTCGTTAACAGCTACAACTATCATCATCATCCTCATCATCATCGTCATTCACAACAACGACGAAGAGAACATCATAATCATGATCATAATAATAATAATCATGGTTGTTTTATATGTTTATGAAATAATTTTTATTTGTAAATTTAATTCTCGATTTAATTTTTTTTTTAAGTTTGCGTTATATTATTTTTAACTGCATTCTCAGATTTAACCTTTAAAAGCCTACCGGTTACTATACGTACCACCAGGTTTAACATTTAAAAATTCTGCATACTGATTACATTGCATTTACGTGTTGTGTGTGGCTTTTAGAAGACACAGTAACTTTTGCCTTATACGAGTATATCACAAACAGTTTGGTTCTTATAACCGAAGTGGACGTTGTGTACTGCGCGGTACGGACCGAGTCCTTATATAACACATACGTTTCGTCCTTAAAGGATTAAAGAAGTGGTAATAAGCACTACACGGCTGTACAATAAACTGGTTTATATTGGTTTACACACAATATTGATACTGTACGCTACTGCTTGACGCATGACAAAAGGTATTTCTAAAAAAAACTGTAAATATAATGCCGAGATAATATATTTTGTGATGTCTCTTAATGACGCAATTGTATAATGGTTGGAGTATCATTGTGTTCTTAAACAAAGTCACTGTGGGCTTAAATAATTATCACCATTTCCTCACATGCTAGTTTGTCTCCTTGTTAGCAGTCATCACAGATTTTCTGCTTCACCTGAACTCACTTGAACACTCTCAAACATACATTTCGTAACATGTTAACCCACACTTCCTTGACATAGCCAGGAACAATTTTTAAAACTAGTCGTATGCTATTGCTCTGTCATCTAAGTGGACGTTATCCATACTTTATTTACCTTAAAGCAGATAAACTTCAGAGAACCTCGCGTGATGAATTCCATCCAAGTCGTATGTTTATGCATATCTTATGTCGCATTAATTATCGGTTTGTATTGTTATAGTTTTACCCAGGAAATTTCGGTATATGATACAAACTTAGAAATGGTTTACGACATAAAACCACAAAAAAGTAAATTATATTGAGCGGGTGGAACTGATAGCCCCAGAGCAGGTCAGAAAATTAACTCACCCGCATTTTCGCCTCAATATTTACTAGTCCCCACCATTTATAACCCAAGCTGAGCCAATTCAATCCAATTCCACAATTTCTTACCCTCATTCCCCAACTTTAATTTCAGTAACTTCTCATACATGCTTGGGTCTTCCAATTAATCGCACCTCTTCAATTACTATTTGAGCCAGCTTGCTCTGCATGCTGTTTTGAACAAACTCCCTTCCCCCCCCTCTAAAAAAAGAGAAGATCGATAGGTTCTCTTGAGCCTGTACTTAGAAAAGGTGATATTCCAGGCAAATCATTACTTTATAGACTACCTCCATTAATGCCTATAAATATGCATGACATTCTATAAGCTTTCTGCTGAAAGTGAACTTAATAAGGGTTTGGTTTCCTAACACAGGACGAAGTTTAAAACTGACAAAAACGATCAAATTGACACGAGCGGTAAGGCTTTTGGCTTGTATTCCGGAGGAGTCAGGTTCAAATATCTGCCGGGGTTGCGACTGTATTAATGATATTTGCGTGGTTTTTCTCGGCCCCACAGGCAAATAAAAGCTACTTTCAATTACGGCCACGATCCCTTCCTCCACATCAACTGTAAGTAGTTATTCACATGTTATCCTGATATTCAGCAATAGTATCCTGGTATTCGTCACTCAGTCCTGTATGTAAGTACGCTGTTTGCAAACACCCCAGTCAATTCGAAGACATACGTTCTTCCGCTTAAATACGAAAGAGGTAACATTTTGGCCAAAACATTACTCTTTGAACGGTCTTTATTAATCTTTATGTTTTATATTTGAAATTATAACAACCTTTTGTTGAAAGTAAATATAATAAAACTTATTTTTTGTAATGCAGGACAAAAATCGAACCTCACAAACCAAAAGCTTCTAATTTGTATTCTGGGGGAGGGAGGGGGTTGTTCGCATAAAATCAGGGCCAGTATTACCGACTATCCTGACTGAGCACATTTACGGGCTTTTCGGTCGCTACAGAGTATTAAAGGTTAAGCAAGTTAAATTAGGCCACAATTGCATCAGCCTCTAACAGAAATGAGTACCAGCGGTATGTCTTGCGGGCAAAGGTTGCCGGGGCGTAAGGCTGAAAAACTTACCCCTTCTTCTTCCGATTGTCTACAAATTCTGGCAGCTTGAACCTCCTGGAACCTCTAAATGCCTGTCTATGCCTGTAATGGGATATCTTGAAATTTAGCTACTTTAACTTCAACTGTACCGCTAGCGCACCGCTTTCCTTTACTCTATTTAGAAATGTTTAATCATTTATGACCCTATTTATAGGCTGTATGGCGATTCCCGACATTTTTCACTCTGCTGCGAATAACGGAATAATGTCTTATATTAGCCACGACCCCTTCCTTCCACACCCCTTTCAGCTTATTATTCGAATTTGTAGTCTTGTGCGAGGTGTGAGGTTCTCACAGTGCTGTTGCCGAAGATTCGAGTCTTCTGGGATGTCGTTGGGCCGGATTCTGCAAAGCCTTAGTCACGAGTGATGAAAGTTCTCAAAAATCCAGGAGCTACCTTATAATTCTAGGCACCCGAAGTGACATGAAGCAAATTAAGCAAATTAAGCACTCAGGACTCATAGATGTCAAGCGCCACCGTGCAAAGTTCAGTCGCCCGGGCCACGTGGTGCCCGGGATATGTTCTCCACTGTTGTTACAGTGAGCGTCTTCAAACAAGCTACACAAACTGGCAGCCGTTGCTCCTAGCGTAGCAGTCTACGCAAATACCACATTGAATTGTCTTCAAATTAGTAGATAAACACAATATAGCGCCAAATTGTGTGTTCCAAAATTGTTGAACATGAAACACTTCTTACAGATGAAGAACATCCCTTACACCTAGAATCTGTCACGACCTATCCTCCACGAACTCCGCTAGGTTAGTTCACAGCTGTCGGCAGTGCGAAATGAGTTTCCCCGAGGCAACCGACGCAAAGTGACATGCTGTTAACGAAGTTTTAAACTGCGATGCATCTCCGATACGCACATGACATGGAATGCTCGTGCGTAGTAAAACAGAGGAGCGCTCACATCATTTGGCTCAGCCACTCCCTCAAATAAATGGCCATTTTGCAGCGAGAAGCCAACTGAATATATGTTCGCGTTCATCGGTAGTGGCTAGCCGCTTACAACGAGTTATTTATTCTAGATATCAAATAAAGTGCCACAACGAATACAAGAAGACTGTGTACGTATAAACCTTAACAGTGAGGAGCGTTAGCGTAACCATTTTTACCGTGGGAAAGCAATAAACATTGCATATTCTGAGTGTGTGTTGTGTACGCACTCATTAATACGTAATCACACGTCACAATTAAGTAAAAGGAATTTGTCATAATCTAAAAACACATAACACAAGCTGCTTCCGAAACGTCTTGTGTGTTCAGTGTGGTGTACGTGTTTTTAAGACGGTGACAAAGTCCTTTTACTTACTTGCGACGTGTTTGTTACTCGCACATAGAAACCACAAACCAAGCGCTGCTGCGTGGCCGCATAGCAACCGATGACGCCACGAGCACCCAGTCTAGTGGTACATAAAAGGAAGAAAAAGAAAACGAAGGAAACGAAGAAAGAAAAAAGAACAAACACATGAAGTCCGAGAGTAAAACATGAAGTCGGTGGTGGAGGCAGCTTACTAGTTCATTGAAGGTTCAATTTGCTTCTTCTGCATCGAGGCTATTATTTGGAATGTAGATCTTTTCAGCTTATACCGTATTTTTCTGCTGTCATTAAGTCCAGTGCAACTTTGTGTACTTTTATGGTAACTTAAAAATGTGTTCTTCATTACACCTCTGTGTAGCAGCAGCTGGCCAGTTCGTAACACACAAGTGAAAGCTGTGCCGACTTCAAAACGCTGTCGCAGTGTTCTTGGCCTAAAGCCTCGGACGCACGTCACGATGTGGCCTCGTGGCAGCTGGGAAAATGACTAACGTCGACACGCAGTCGTTGGCACCGGATCTAATCCTGTCGAACAATGTCCGAAGGACATTCTGTTGCTTTTCCTGGTTCTATACAAGCCGATTATTTGGGCGGTATCTATTATGACTAATAAAATTGTTACGCGAACCACACTGTTCCCTAACCAACTCAATCATTCTGATCTTTCCTTGGATAGTAATTCTTGAAATAATATGGAAATTGCCGGTTTGTACGGTTTCGAAGGAGTATTTCATTACCACCAGTTTTAAAATCCCGTGTCAGTATAGGTGGCGCAAATTGTCTTTAAGATTGGGAAAATTTCAACAACACTGTACCTGCTTATCAGCTTACTCGCAACTTCTATTGCCTAGAGCAGTGTTTCTCAACCTTTGTGAGACCGCGGCCTGGTAAATACTTTTTTCGTAAGACGAGGGCCCGGTCCCAACAAATTTACTCGTAAATACCTTTCCAATTTTTATTTAAAGTTCATATATTAAAGTAACATAGTATAATAATTAATTATGGCATGATCATAAAAGTTATTAATACACTTATGTATACGGTGTGGCATGTTCACAAATATAAAATTACATTTAAATTAGTTATCAATCACTGGACTAATGAAATCTTGTAGCATATTGTAGTTTCCTCAGGCCAACATCTGGGTCTGAGCTTTTTCGACACATTCACGAATATTATTCTGCTCAGAATATATCCACTATAAAATGTTTATTCATGGAAAATTCTTAGAAAAATGAAATGACAAATTTCAGGAGAACCTCTCGCGGCCCGGTATAATTGATGCCAGGGTCCGGTACCGGGCCGCGGCCCGGCGGTTGAGAAACACTGGCCTAGGCCATGTCAATTTCCTTAATAAGTCTTTTTTTCTTACAGGATAAGTACAAATTCCGTTTTTCTGATTACACAGGTTACCGTCCTCTGCGATTTGACGCCATGCAGCCTGGTAGCAATTTACCTTCCGACGTTTCGGTGTAGATTATACTGTCTCTAATTTCAAGATTAAGAAGAGCCAGACTACATGAAATGACACCCAGAAATACAGTAATCTTGATAGGCACAGCTGTGAGAACCTCAAATTTTGAATTGTAATTACACAATTTTCTCTGTTTCGCAGTTAATTTATTTTTTGTTGATATGTTCTCTCCCATTCTTTGTTCACAAGGATCTTAATGTAAGTAAGTTCGTCTAGAGCTACACAGATTCGAGACATGATAGGCTGTGCGTCTAATTCGAATGAGTAAGCACATTTTGCGTACGCGTAGGTAGGACGGTAATACTAAGAAGATTCTTAGAGAAACACATTAAGGAGATGCGTGTAAGTCAACCGTTCTTAACCTGAGGTCCACAGGCCCCCGGGGGTCCGTAGATAGATTTCAAGGTGCCCGTTAACTTGGATGTGGGAAAAATTACAACTTTATTTTCACTAACCCCTAATGGTAATTCAGCTCTCATTCAATGACGAATGTAGGCAACAAAGTGATTTATGGCCTGTAGACTAAAAAAAAAAGTTTGTTACCTTCATTTATTCTCACTATCTGAAATTGTTATAGCCTCAGGAAGCAACACCAGGATTAATTTTCCCCTCGCACTGGAACGCATTTAAAAAAAAATGAAATTTAATTTCAACTTATCTGTCTTTTAAATTTTACTCTTTTGTTATTGATTTAATGGGTTAATAAAGACGCACGTTTATTACCGTAGTACTTTTTGTTATTTTGTAATATTTTTAAATCTGCATTTGAGCATAATTTGTTGCCTTTGTTATGTAATACATAGATATTTATCTCTGTATTTTATTGTATGCATTTACTTTTTTTTTCCGGGAAAGGGTTCGTAGTTTTCACAAGCCTCTCCAAGGGGTCCATGGCACCCCCCCCCCAAAAAGATTAAGAACCCCTGGTGTAATTGAAGATAAATTGAGGGCCCAACATCCGTGAAGTCCTAAACTGGCAGTGCAGGTAGAGCAGTTACTTAATGTGTAATTGCACGACATCTGAAATGGAACCAGCTTTTTCGCCCAACAACCCCCCCCCCCCCCACCCACACACACCACCCACCACCAAAAAATAGGACCAAACAACAAAACAAAGAGAACAACAC
>Ga0136643_10018031_pt1 | contig 10638 bp, 10 predicted proteins | sample TergutLab28metaG_FD_96883 | JGI IMG/M metagenome (GOLD analysis project Ga0136643, IMG submission 96883) | Labiotermes labralis P1 segment gut microbial communities from Petit-Saut dam, French Guiana - Lab288 P1 (version 3) (version 3) | ecosystem: Host-associated > Arthropoda: Insects >... | reverse complement strand
GGCGCTAACGAAGATATGCGCGTTTTCATTCGCCTTCGCCAGGAGCACGGTGCTGGCGTTCAGCTTCAGAGATTCTTTGTGGAATTCCCTTTCTTCTTCGAGAACACAAGAATGACGGTTGGCCGCTTTGATATGAATTGGGAGGCTGCTTATGTCTTTAACGTAGGCGGAGCCAGTGCTATGCAGAACGCGGTTTTCCTCACCGGTGAGCAGCTTGACGGTATCGGCCTCTCCAGCAATTTCGCTATGGGGCGTTTTGATATGTTTGTCAGCCGCACGATAGGCGCGGGTGGTGCAGGTAATGCTGTAATCGTTGACGGTGATGCTCCTGCGCGTCCTATGGAAGTTGGTGCCCGTCTGGCACTTCAGCCTTCGGAGCGCTTTGGATTTGACCTTGGTGTTCATGGATGGCTGATGGATGATGCTACTCCACTTGATAACGATATTACAACGCTTTTCGGTGGTATTCGTGCTGATATCACTGATGGTATTGGCTTGAGAGGTATTTATTACCATCAGAGACAGAGCGGCGATGGAGTGTTCGGCCCTGGAACAAGCAGCAGTCCCAATGCTTTCAGAGTAGCACTTGACATCAGCCAGGATTTCCTGGGCTTCACCAGCCTGTGGCTTGGTTATGACCGCGTTGGCGCTGGTTTCGTAACAAGGACACCAGTTTACGCTCACCAGTTCCTCACCACCTATATTCCTGGTGATGAAAGATGGACTGACAATGACGAGTTCTTTGGCATAAACCGCAGCATCAACTCCTGGCGCGTAGGCGCAACTCAGCAGTGGAACGATGCATGGAGAACTTGGCTGTATTTCGGTCAGACCACCGTTAGAAACGCTTTTGTGGGCGATTTGGACGCAAGAGCAAACCAATGGGCGCTTGGCATCGAATACAGGCTCAACCCGAACGTAATTTTCGCGCTTAACTATGCCCAGTCTGACTGGAATAGAAATTTGTTCGAAAACAACCGCCTGATCCGCTTCCGCACCCAGGTGACGTTCTAATCCAAAATCAACAAGTAAATAACAAAAAAGAGAGAGCCTAGGCTCTCTCTTTTTTGTTATTTACTATACACAGAGAGCACAGCGGTAAGATGAAAAAGCTTTAGGTTCATTCTTCCTGTTGTGTCTTTTCCGGGATACGGTATTGTTTTGCAATGCCATCACCTCTATTCCACATAGTGAGCTCTCCTTGAACTTACTCACTCGGAGCCTTTTCTGTTTATAGATTTATGCATTGCTCGAGCGCTTAAAGCAATTCGTATATCAAACACGCTGACTCTTTCATTAGTAATTTGGTTGCGTTCTTTTGTCATCCCGCCTTATAATATCTTTCGGAATGTAAAATGTTCAAACTTATGAAGGAGGAATTTTCATGCCTCTGCTTTCGTGCAGGTTGTGCGGAAAAGTCTTTACGTCATCTGGAGGTAGAACGTGCCCGGCGTGCATAGCCCGTCTTGATGAATTATATCCTCGCGTGCGCGGGTATTTGCGCGACAACCCCAAAATCGGTTTCAACGTGGAGAAAGTTGCCGATGCACTGGAGGTCGACATCCGCGACATTCAGGCTCTGGCGGACATGGGCTATCTTGACCGCGACATAGGCGTGCAGGACGACTCTGAGGCGCTCAAACGACAAAAACTTGCTCAAGAATTAGAGTCATCTCTGAAGCAGATGAAGGACACATCGCGCTCAAGCGCAGCTAAAAGCCCATCGATTTCTTACGGGCAGCAGCGTTACGGAGATAAAGGAAAAAGATAATATCGGGCACCAAAGCATACACCTGGCCGTGGCCTGGTAAAAATTTAAAAAAGGGGTTTTTCAAATACTTTCATGTCAGCTTTGTTAATCTTACAAATTGTGATTTCAGCTATGCTGGGTGCGGCTATGGGCTCGTTTTTAAATGTGGTTGCCCACAGGAGTCTGGAAGGGCGCCCCTGGTGGGGCAAGGAGCGTTCCGTCTGTGAGGCTTGCGGCAAAGGGCTTTCGGCCGTGGAGCTGATCCCTCTTGTGTCGTGGGTTATTCAGAGAGGGCGCTGCCGGGGCTGTAAGGCTCGCGTTTCTCCACGATATCTTGTGGTCGAGCTGCTTGGGGCTGCCGGGGCCGGATTAGTTGCATGGCGCTGGGGACTGTCCTGGGCATATCTGCTTTCGTTGGCGGGGTGCTTCGGCCTTCTTGTCAACGCCCTCACCGATTATGAATCTGGCGATGTGTTCGACATATTCGCGCTGGCGATGGGCGTGTGCGGGCTTGCCATCCGCGCTTTTGGGGGATGGTGGGCGCTCGCGGACGGTGTTCTCGGCGCTGCGGTAGGCGGGGGCATTTTTGCTTTGATAATTATAGTTTCCAGAGGCGGCATGGGATGGGGAGACGCGTCTTTTATGGCGGGTTTCGGCGCTATTTTGGGCTGGAAAATGACGCTATTTGCCTTTTACGCGGGCATTATGGCCGGAGGAGTCGGCATAGCGTGGCTGATGTTGCGCGGCAAGGTGAAGTGGGGGCGCGGGGATTCCGTCCCACTGGTTCCGTATCTGGCTGTGGGGGGCTTTTTCACGCTTTTATTCGGGCCGCAGATCATATATAACATAGGCATGCGTTTTCAACTTATATTCCAGCCCGGGTGGCCCTGGTGATCGTTAAGGAGGAGCAGGTATGACCTTTGCTCACGTGTTTGATGTAGGCACAGCGTTTGTGTTGGCATTTTTCGTTGTGCGAGGGGGAATGCGCGGCCTCACTGGGGAGATAATATCCCTCCTGGGTGTGGTCGTCAGCGCTTTCATGGGTTGGACGTTTTATCAGCCCATGAGCACAGTGGTGCTGCATTATTTCCCCGAATGGAATCCGACCATAACTGAACTGGTGTGCGCGGTCGTGATTTTCATAGTCATATCGCTATCATTTGCCACGCTGAGTAAAATGATCAGATTTGTCGTCAGAATGGCAAACCTGACGTTTTTAGATTACGTCATGGGTGCGGTGTGCGGAGCACTGCGAACTTTTGTGCTAGTGCTTTTTATTTATGGAGTCGTGGCCATGTTCCCCGTCATTCCGGGCGACTGGATGGAGGACAGCATGGTGATGCAGGGAGCATCTGCTGTATGGCCCTCGGTTCTTGAGGTATTGATTAACAGCGGCTTGATCGATCCCAGCCGACTTGCCCCTCGGACAGGAATTTTCTAAGGAAGTATGTTCATATCGGAAACGGTTCTGAATTTACTCGACTTCGAAAAATCTCTTTTCCATTTCACGGAAAATCTGCGAGGGGAACTGGGAGAAAAGGCGGTAGCGTCTTTAGCTCCATGCAAAAATATGGAACAGCTGGAAGAACGCCAGTCGCTTTTGAAGTCGTGGCTTGACTGTTCTGACCGGCACGGAGACAAATTCATCCAATGGGATGACGAAGCGGTCTGCGTGGCGGAAATTTTCCCTTACGCGAAAAAAAGCGGCATAATCAGCGGAGCGGAGCTTCTGAAAATCAGAATTCTCCTGTCGTTGGCCGCGCGGGCAAAGAACGTTCTGTCGGAGATGAAGAGCGATGTAAATAAATATTTTGCCTTCGATGCGTTGGAGCGACGTCTCCGCGATTTTACGCCGGAAATTGAGCTTTTATCCGCCGTGGAAGATTCCGGCAGGCTGGCCGACAATGCCTCGCCAAAACTCATGGAGATAAGAAATGAGCTGGAAGGGCTGAGACGTGCCGGGCGAAAAACCGCCTCTCGCCTTATGGAAGACCAGGGTATTGCGAACATGCTGCAGGAGCGCTCTCTCGCTTACCGGGATGGACGCTTTTTATTGCTGGTGCGACAGGAGTACGTCAATCGCTTTCCGGGGCTGTTGGTGGACAGATCGGCCTCTGGTAATTCTGTTTACATGGAGCCGCGCGTGTTTTCCGCCGTAAATAACGGCATAATCCTGAAAACGCGCGATGAGCGTGACGAAGAAGCGCGCATTCTGGTCGAAATAACGCGCAAAATTTTATTCCGCGAACGTGCCATCGCAGAGGCTGAAGCGGTTCTTGGCGAAATTGACCTACTGAACGCCGCCAGAGAAGTGATGAGAAAACTGCGCTGGACGCTTCCTGAGTTGTCGCGCGCCGCAAGATTTCGTCTGGCGGGCGCAAAGCACCCTCTTTTGAAAGAGGCCGCCGTTCCGGTGGATATCTCCTGCGGAGGACAGGATGCGGCGTTCACAACGCTTGTCATTACAGGCCCTAACACAGGCGGTAAGACTGTTGCGCTGAAAACAGCCGCCCTGTGCGTTGTTATGGCGTGGTTTGGTCTACCTGTTCCCGCACGTGACGGCTCTTTAGTCGGCAACATCGACGCCGTTCATGCGGATATCGGGGATGAGCAAAGCATAGAACAGAATCTGTCAACTTTCAGTTCGCACCTTAAAAACATTATTGAAATACTGAAATCGGCAACTCCGAGATCGCTGGTACTGCTGGACGAACTCGGTGCGGGAACCGACCCTGACGAAGGTGCGGCTCTGGGAATTGCTATTCTGGAAACACTGAGGGATAATCGAGTTCTCACGCTGGCGTCAACGCATCACAACCCCATAAAACAGTACGCTCTGACCACGCCGGGTGTTGAGGCAGCAAGCATGGAGTTCGATTCGGACACACTGGCTCCCACATTTCGCCTTTTAATGGGCGTGCCGGGCAAAAGTAATGCGCTTCTTATAGCCAAACGGTGGGGCATGCCGGAAAAAACCCTCGGATTGGCTCATGCGTCGTTGAAAGAGCGTGATATTTCCGCCGAGGAGCTGATGGGGCGGCTCAACGAACGCAAGGCGATTCTTGACGATATGGAGCGCCGCATTGAGGCTGATCGAGCCGAACTGGTCGGCTTGAAAAAAAATTATGAAAATCGTGTCGCAGAGATTGAACTTCAGCGAGATAAAATATTCTCCGCGGCTGAAAAGCGCGCCTCAAGCCTGATTTCCGAGGCCGAGGCTACTTCGCGCGACTTAATAAGGAGGCTGGATGACGTGGCAAAATCGGCCGCTCATAAGGAACTCGGAGCAAAGCGCGACGATATTCAAAAGATACGCAAAGGATTGGACGCGCGCGAAGCCAAACGACTGGCCCGCGAAATGGAAAGCAGACCGGAGGCTTTCGCACCAAAAGAAGGAGACACCGTGCAGGTGGCTGGCAGCAGTATAGTCGGGGTTATAGAAAACATAAAAAACGGCAGAGCCAAGCTTATTGCCGGGCCTATGCGGCTGGATGTTCCGGTTGAGCAGCTTCTGGAAACCAAAAAAACCGCGAAGGTCGCTATTCCTCCGGCGGATACTTCTTCGGTGAAAATGCGCGAAAATGTGCCAGGCTCATTGATGGTGAGGGGTATGAATGTGGATGAAGCTTTGCCGCTAGCGGAATTATACTTAGACAAAGCCTACAGAGGCGGACACACCAGCGTTATGATCATACACGGCCGTGGAGAAGGCATATTGCGGCGGGAGATTCATGCGCTGTGTTCTTCGCTGAGGTACGTTTCTGGCTACCGTCTCGGCGGGGCTGGCGAGGGTGGATATGGAGCAACTATAGTGGAGTTTGCGAAACGCTGAAAAAATGAGATAGAAAATGAGAATGGAAAAATTAAAACGCTGGCTGACAAGCCTGTTTAGAGTTGACGTGGTGTGGCTAGAAAAAGACGATGGCGAATGGGTGAAGCGCAGAAATTATCATCCATTGATGAAATTAATCGCGTTTTTGTGTGTTTTGGTCTTGCTTGTTTCAGCGGTTGGGCTGGGCTTGAAGTTTTTTCACGTCTTACCCGAAGCGCCGATTGAGATTGAAGCTGAAACGGCAATTGAAGCGCAGATTGAGATTTCGGCTGAAATGTACCCTGAAACCGGAGAAACGGACGAGCTTCTGTATGGTGAATATGATGAAATTGAAGATGAAGTCATCCCTTATCCCGGCCCGATACCAGATGGCGTAAACGTGGCTGACGATGAATATTGGATAAGGATCATTAAAAGCAATTTCAGGCTATACCTGTATCGAGGGCAGGAAGTGATCAAGCACTCCTACGTGGCTGTTGGTAGAAATCCGGGCGACAAGGAAAGAGTTGGCGACCTCAGAACCCCAAGGGGAATTTTTACGGTGCAATCTATTCACGATTCCAGACATTGGGTTTTTGACTTCAGGGATGGCAGAGGCCCGATAAGAGGTGCTTATGGCCCGTGGTTCATACGTTTGCGCACGCCGCCGTGGAGAGGTATAGGTATTCACGGCACTCACGACCCAGAATCGCTGGGGACGATGGCGTCGGAAGGCTGTATCAGGATGCGCAACGAAGAACTTGTAGAATTGCTGAGGTTTGTAAGCATAAATATGACGGTGGTGGTAGAAGAATGAGCGCAGGTAAACATCAGGAAAATCAGGAGGTTTTTTTCATTCCTACGTTGCCAAAAGGGTTGCACCTTTTTGATTTGCTTTTGCCTAGGGCGGGTTTTCATCATTTTATTTCGTCGTGGTTTTTTGTGGACTCGGCGGGGCGGCGCGTTGTCGTGGATCCTGGCCCCGCGAGTACGATTCCTCTGCTTGTAAAGGAGCTTTCCTCCGTTACGGACGGAGTTGACCTGATATTGGTGACCCATATTCACCTTGACCATTCGGGCGGACTGTACCAGCTTTGTGAGGAATTCGGCGAGGCTAAAGTTGTGGCTCACACCAAGGGAGCGAGGCATCTTATCGATCCTGAGAGGCTGTGGAACGCGTCGCGTACCACGCTTGGCGAGGTGGTCGAGATGTATGGCCCACCAAAGCCCATTGCGCCTGAAAAACTGGCTGGTTATGATGATTTCCCTGGGATAGAAGTCATAGAAACTCCAGGGCACGCACCTCATCATATATCTTTTATAGCTAAAATGGGTACCGACAGGCTTTTTTTCATCGGAGAAGCTGCTGGACTTCGCTTGCCAGAAGCAGAAGCTAAAAAAGAAATCGAAGGCGAGAATAAAAGCGGCATCAGTAAAAAATATCTCAGGCCGACTACGCCGCCGAAATTTGACGTTGCCGCCGCGCATAAATCTCTGGCTAAAATAGAGTCAGCTCTCAGAGACGGTGACCTGCTGTGTTACGCGCATTGGGGCGCGGAGCGTTATGACGCGCAAAACTCCCAGATAACGGCGTGCGGTAAGCAGCTTGATCTGTGGCTTGACGTCGCCTCCAAAATGGGAGGTCGCCCGCTTGGAGAGATCGCAAAGCACCTGATTGCGAACGACCCCATGATGGCCCGATATTCTAGCCTGCCGGAGGGAGTGCGTTCGCGCGAAGCATTTTTCATAGAAAACGCCATAAAGGGCTTTTTGGAATATCTTGAAGACTCGAAAGATGACGCGGGGGTAGATAAGTAAACAGGCAGATAAAAAACTTTATTGTCGCTAACGTTGCTTACTATTGTTACCATCATTACCATTGCTTATTATTGCACCATTGCTCACCATTATTCACTTACTCGTGATAGGAGGGGAATTGCGGAGATGAGAATCGAACAGCATCCTATTTTGAATTTCCAGCGAGGGGAAAAAGTCGTTTTCTTTTTTAACGGGCAGGAGGTGGAAGGCTACACCAGCGAAACCATAGCTGGCGCTCTACACGCCGCCGGTGTGCGTGAGCTTGGCAAAAGCCCCAACATGCACCGCCCGCGCGGGCTTTTCTGTGCCATAGGCAACTGCTCTTCATGCCTTATGGTCGTGGACGGGGAACCGAACGTCCGCGTCTGTGTTGAAAAAGTTAGGCCTGGGATCCGAGTGGAATTGCAGCAAGGCAAGGGGGATCTGAAATGAAAAAAACGGATATTCTGATCATAGGCGGCGGCCCGGCAGGTCTTTGCGCGGCTCAGGCGGCCTCTTCTCAGGGGGCTTCCGTGCTGGTCTGCGAACGAGATGAAATTCCGGGCGGCCAGCTTGTTAAGCAGACCCACAAATTTTTCGGCTCCAAAAAGCAATACGCCGGAGACAGAGGAATCGCGATAGGTGAATTTCTCTGGAAGGAAGTTGCCGCCAAAAGCGAGATTATGTCGAAAACGACCGTCGTTGGCATCTACGAGGACGGGCTGGTGCTGGCGGAAAAAAATGACGAGATTATCAAAATAGACGCGAAAAAAATCATCGTCGCCACCGGCGCGTCGGAGAATTTCCTTGTGTTCCCCGGCAACGACCTCCCCGGAGTCTACGGGGCGGGCGCGGTGCAGACCCTGATGAACGTCGAAGGCGTTGTGCCCGGCAAGCGGGTTCTTATGCTTGGAGCCAGCAATATCGGCCTGATTGTCTCCTACCAGCTCGCTCAGGCCGGAGTGGAGGTCGCAGCGGTAGTAAGACGTTCCCCCACGATAGGGGGCTACCTTGTGCACGCCTCTAAAATCCGCCGCATTGGCATTCCCGTACGCACAAAGCACACCATCAAAGAGGCATACGGCAATGGCAAAGTCGAGGGCGCGATAATCTACCGCATGGACGATAAAAAACAGCCTATTCCGGGTTCGGAAGAAGACGTGAAATGCGACACCATCTGCCTGGCAGTCGGGCTTTCGCCGCTGTCTGAGCTTTGCTGGCAGGCCGGATGCAAAATGGCCTACATCAGCGAGCTCTCCGGGCACGTGCCAATCGTGGACAGGTATTTGGCCACAACCAACCCAAAAGTATACGTCGCAGGCGACGTCGGCGGCGTGGAAGAGGCTTCTTCCGCGATGGTCAGCGGCCGTCTGGCGGGTTACTCCGCCGCCCTCAGCCTGGGCTACGGCAAAGACACCGGCCCAAAATTTCAGGAAGAGGCCATCGCCGAGCTGAAAGACCTGAGATCCGGCCCCGTGGCTGAAGATATCCGCGAAGGAATGGAAAAAATGGCAAAGCTTTCTGAAGGAGGGCGTTCATAATGCTGACAGAGACTGGCATTCCGACGAAAGAAGATTTACGGACTATCACGCCGTCCGACGAGCGTTTCGCCAAAGGGCCGGTGGTGGTCGTGGAGTGTTTTCAGGAGATTCCATGCGACCCGTGCGTGGACGCCTGCAACCTTCACGCCATAACCAAACCCAGGGATATCAACGATTTGCCCAAGGTAGACTTCGACAAGTGCAACGGCTGCGGGGTGTGCATTGCGCGGTGCCCCGGGCTTGCGATTTTCGTGGTCGATAAAACCCACAGCGCGTCTCACGCGGTGGTGCGTATGCCCTACGAATTTGTTCCGATTCCGGAAAAAGGCCAGTTCGCCTGCGGCCTCGACCGGGCGGGAAATGAAATGGGCTGGTTTGAAGTGGTCAGGGTCATTTCCGGCGGAGCCAAGAACAAAACCACCGTCCTATGGCTGGCCGTGCCGCAGGAGTTATCCATGGAGGTGCGCGCCGTTCGCGCAGGGGGGTTCAGGAACAATGGCTAATCATGACAACGACACAATTGTTTGCCGCTGCGAGGACGTTACCCTGACGTATGTCAGAAAGGTCATCGCCGACGGCTACCGCACCATAGACGAAATAAAAAGGGTTACAAGAGCCGGAATGGGCCCGTGTCAGGGGCGTACCTGCCGTATGCTTATAGCGCAGGAGCTTGCCCGCCACTATAAAATTCCGGTGGAGGAGGTTCTCATGCCGACTTTCCGCCCTCCGATCAAGCCGCTCACGCTGGACAGTTTTGTCAAATCCAAAGAAGCCGGTGAAAAAGCCGGAAAAGGAGGCGGCGGACAATGAAAAAAGCCTATGACATAGTTATCATCGGCGGAGGTATCACCGGCTGCGCTCTGGCCTTCGAGCTGGCCAAGAGGGGCCGTAAAGATATCCTTGTAGTTGAAAGGGAATATCTCACCTCCGGGGCCACCGGGCGCTGCGGCGCGGGCATCCGCCAGCAGTGGGGCACGGAGCTTAACGCCACGCTTGCCCGCGACTCCATCCGCATTTTCGAGCATCTGGAGGAATACACGAGCTACAACGGCATGTGCGGCCTCAACCAGGGAGGCTACCTGATTGTCGCGTACACCGAGGGCGAGTGGAAGCAGTTCCAGAAAAACGTCGAGCTGCAGCGCCGCCTGGGTATCCCCGTGCAGGTGCTTGACCCCAAGGGCGCGAAGGAAGTCGTTCCCCACCTTGACACCGAGGGGCTTTACGGGGCCACCTTCTGCCAGACAGACGGCCACGCCGACCCGTTCCATTGCACCTTCGCCTACGCCAAAGCGGCGGAGCGCCTGGGGGTTGAATTCGCCACTTACACCGAGGTAAAGGGCCTCAAAACGGCGGGCGGTAAAATCGTCGGCGTCGAGACTACAAAAGGCTACGTGGAGGCCGGTACTGTTATCAACGCCGCAGGCGGCGACGCCGGAACCATTGCGAAAATGGCTGGCGTAGACGTTCCCATCTCGCCGGAGCGCCACCAGATACTGATTACCGAGCCTGTGAACCACATTCAAGACCCGATGGTGATTTCTTTCCATTACCATTTTTACTGCCAGCAAACGCCGCACGGCAGCTTCATCATGGGCGTGGGCGACCCGACGGAGCCAATCAGCTTCAACATCCAATCCAGCTGGAAATTCATGGAGGACTGCGCGACGCAGGTTACAAGCGTCCTGCCCCTTCTGAAAAAACTCCGCATCGTCCGCCAGTGGGGCGGTCTTTACGACATG
>Ga0136643_10018030_pt1 | contig 10638 bp, 6 predicted proteins | sample TergutLab28metaG_FD_96883 | JGI IMG/M metagenome (GOLD analysis project Ga0136643, IMG submission 96883) | Labiotermes labralis P1 segment gut microbial communities from Petit-Saut dam, French Guiana - Lab288 P1 (version 3) (version 3) | ecosystem: Host-associated > Arthropoda: Insects >... | reverse complement strand
CTGATGGCAGTACTGAAACTGACACGGTGTGTGGATTCACTGATGGCTGTACTGAAACTGACACGGTGTGTGGATTCACTGATGGCTGTACTGAAAGTGACACGGTGTGTGGATTCACTGATGACTGTACTGAAACTGACACGGTGTGTGGATTCACTGATGGCTGTACTGAAAGTGACACGGTGTGTGGATTCACTGATGGCTGTACTGAAAGTGACACGGTGTGTGGATTCACTGATGGCTATACTGAAACTGACACGGAGTGTGGATTCACTAATGGCTGTACTGAAACTGACACGGAGTGTGGATTCACTTATGCAAATTTTTGGAGCGTGGCTAGCATCACTTCCACTTAGTCTGGTAGTTTGTTGCATGACGCAGTTACTGACTGAGATTTTATATTATCGAACGATTAGATGACAGTGTGTGTGGCAAATTGGAAGGGATGTGGGAGGAACCGATCGTGGCCTGAGGTAATGTAGTAGCCCGGCACTTACCCGGAGGGGCTGAGGAACACCACGAAAACTGTCAGGATTTTCGGTGTTCTAGCCGAGATCCGAACCAGGCACCTTAGACGAATCACGCAAATCAGGTAGAGTGGACTGCTTTGCTATGAAGATGGACACACTATGCTCCTGCGAAATATTTGTAACTATTTACCAGTCTACACTGTGTCACATCCCAGAATAGCTGACTTCTTTGTAGAGTTCGTTACTTTATCTGCTTGTTACTTGCTTTGTTAGCTGTTCAGTTGAATGGCTTGTAACACCATTTTGTCTAGTAGCTAGATGCCAATGTTTCGGCGGTGAATCCTGCGTCACTCAACACTGCTTCTTCACCCTACTCATGTGGAACATGAAAGAGCAGGCGGTGTGTTTTTCGAATCGTTGGTGTCCGTTTTGCAGACTAGACCATAATTCGTCGTAACCGCGAAGAAAACGAGCTGGAACTGACGGCCTTGCAAACCTCAAATCGAGTGATGGATTCTTTCATTGCTGGGTTCCTTCGTTTGCAGACAACTGGTATCGACAGTGTCGATTTTCCCACATACATAAAATTGACTTCGCGTTCACGATGGATCACATATGTCCGTGAAGTTGAAGTGTGAGAGCAGCTGGACAAGAAAGTGACCATACAAGTCCATCTGTCTATCTAGGTAGCCGTAATGCTGCTATGCATACAGCTTGAATGATTGTAATGGGAGCAGTAGGCTACGATACTTATGTGATGGCGTGTGAGCGAAGAAACAAAGAAATTGACGGAGAGGACTAGAGCATTAATCCTTGTAGCAATCTAGAAGAGCAACAGTGCAGCTGTGATGGCGATGCTGGGCTTTATTATTAGTTATATTTTGAAGCTTCATTTCCTTTTTAAATACTCCGAATTCAGGCTCGAACATTGTGAAGTGCGGAATTACGGTTTATGAAATGTTATTATTGAGAAGGAACATACACTTGCCTTAAAATATCATAAGATAATTCTTCTCCTTCGTGGTACACGTTACACTTTGTTTCAGAGCAGACTGTGATGGACGCTTTTGATTTTAGGGGAAAATTGACAGCGACATATTTCAATAAGGATCAATTAACTCGTAACATACTTCCTGAGTTATAGATACACAGTATATTGATTGTATGATAAGACTCATTCACAAAATTGCTAAAAGCTACTATTAGCTTCTTCAGGTCTGTCCGTCCGTCCGTATGTCCGCATGGATCAATTCGGCTCCCGCTGGACGGATTTGCATGGAATTTGATTTTTGAGTATTTTTTGGAAAATCTGTCCAGAAACGTCAAGTTTCATTAGAATCGGACGAGGAGAACAGGTACTTTACATGAAGGTCAATATACATTTTTATTGTATCTGGCTCAGTCTTCTTAGAATGAAAAATGTTTCGGACGAAAGTTGCAGAGAAGATCAATACACACATTTTGTGTTCAGTGCTGTTTTTCTCCGAAGTAATGTGCAAAAATATTTTACTGACTGACAGGCCGCAGATGACGATATAACACTGCGCATGCGCATTGCTTGCTGGGTATCCAAGGTTACAAATACACACTTAGACTATGTAATACTTATTGCCTTTTACCAGCAATAATGGTTGCTTGAACGCGCCTGCATGTTACGTTATGGTACATTGCCTGTCATGTTTTATTATTTATTACCACTTAATACATATACTAGTATATACTGCCATATGTAAAAGGTGAAGCAGTCCCGTTACAGGCCTGGAGTGTCCCAGAGGGTTCCAGAAAGTTAAGGTTCCCAGATTTCATGACAACGGCACAGGATGGTGGTAAGGTTGTCAGCCTTATGCACCGGCCGCCTTTACCCCCCAGGAAATGCTCCTGGTACTCATTTCTGTTATAGGCTGATTCGACCCCAGGGCCATAGTGCGATCGGAAGAATTTTATATCAGTGAAAAATTCCAATGACACCAGCTTGGATCGAACCAGCGACCTTCTGATTTGTAGCACAGCACATTAACCACTGTGCTACCGCGGTCCCCCACACCCATATGTATATGAGTAAATACAAGGAATCCCACTAAACATGTCCCTTGAGTATGGCAGCTGTCGCTAGAGCTCTATATATAGCATACGAAGTCTGCATCCGCCGGGAATTGGCGAGTCCGTTGTTCCCGTAGTTGCGAATATTATCTTTCGTTTCTTGCAGTGGCGTGAGAGGATGTGCACATGCTTTTGTGACGCAGGGGCGGGTCCAGTGGCGGTTCCTCTGAACTCTTGTAATGTGTAGTAACAACTTGAATAGGTTAATGAACCTATATCTATAACTACAAAAACCACATTTTTGTATAGTATTGCACATTGTATACGTATAAGATAAGTATATATATATATATTATATACATATAATTTCTACAACACACATAATATGATACCATAGACCTAACTATTATTAACTTAGACACACCTATAATAGCAGTTACTCCATGTACCCACACCTTCCAACCTCCATGACACATACGAGATCTCGTGCGCACGTCACCTCCTACCTCCCCACTGTATGCAGCACATAATAAGTCTCGTGTAACTACTTACTAAGTATTTCATGTACAACCTGAGGATGACCATTGTCAAGCGCCGAAACATGCTGTACCTTATGTAGTAAATACTATATATACCTCTACCATCAAAGTTGTGTTAGTCAAGTACATACGGTCCACTCTACTTAGTTTATTGAACACGACGGGGATGACGAACCTTGTGGTCTTGTAATGTCTCTTGGATATCGACGTTTTTTCCGAATAACGTGCCGTTTTCGACACGTCGGTTTCCACCTGCATTACTACACGGTGTCACAACCCAAGGCCACAGTCTGAGTACAATGAACCTCAGATCTTTTATAAGTAAAGGGTGTTTTGTGCAGTTTTAAAGACATGCCGGAGCTGATAGGTTTGTTTGTTTGTGTGAAGTGCGCGACGTAAACCGCCTTTGTCAGCTGACAACATGACGCCAGTGAGAGCATGGCTGTCTACGCCTCATTAGGTGTCCATCAGTCGCTTCTCATGTGAATGTGTACAGGTACTGTACAGTCCTCACTGGAGAACTTAATGACAACCCCATCATTGCAGCAGACAGCAGACTTTACTGTGTCGCCAACCACATGGAGTTTCATTGTTTGCCGTTGTAACATTTACGGCAGCCAGAAAGAATTCTACGGTATATTATTCAAAATTTAAAGCAGTATTAAAGGACTTGACTGGAATGAAAGTTTCTTTTAGTAGCATGGCGCAGAAGTGCAGTGTAAATCTCATTTAATCGTACCCTATTCCTTGAGTTCATGGGTTTATTTCTCTACAGACTTTTTTTTTTACACCCTTGGTGTTTTCATGACTTTCCTGTATTGGATCCTAACTCAGAGCCAATTGCGTGCGATCCTTACCGTCTGTAACATTAAGATTTAGCAGTGGTAATGTTATGTCACTGCTGTGTTATTTATTTACGTGGCTGAGTAGCTTACAGACTCGCAAATTGTGGGTCGCAGAGCACGGTCTGCGTGGACATAACAACATGAAGTTTTGATTTTAGGGAACGACTAATTTAGCTTCGGCTTTCTGGGAATTCGGAGTATGGATTTAATCTTCTAACATTATTTAGTACTGCATAATGCCGAACCTCAGTGTGTAGCTTTTAAAAAGTTAGGAATTTTTGTTCTCCGCCCTCTTTTTTTTCCGGATGTAGACCATAAAAAATTTTGAAAACAAGTGCTGAGGAAAACACTGGGAGCAAGGAGGGTTGACTTAAATGGATACACACCGAAATGATTAATGATTTATACAGTTCACATGATATTGTTAACGTAATTAAATCAAGGACGTTGTCTTGGACTAGACGTTGTAGGCCATTGACACTGATAAGAAATCCACACAGGTTTCCTTTTTTTTGGTTATTGTACGGCGCTCCCAGTAATTCGGACTACGGTAGAACCTCGGAAGTCTGTGAACTTCGATGTTCGGATTTCGACCATTCGTGATCACTCATTTTAATGAGGTTGTTTAGACCTTCCGTGACTGTTTTCGCCGAGTCGAGATTAGGAATCGGCTTCCCCGGCCTTCCTACTACTGCGAAGATCACTCACAGCTCTGTGAAGCTCTGGTTCTTATTAAATGATGTTTATTACTTTTGTATCTTACGGAATGAGACTGTTCTTCGCTCGTTTAAAGGATATTATGCTTCCAGAAATTTTTGTTTTATTATAAATAAATACATCTTATGGGTTTGATGTTATTGTGCATTTTTATTGTCGGAGTTTCGCCAGTTCCTGGAATCATGTAGGACTTCTACAACGACAGCCGATTCCGATGTTCGTGATCCCGCTATTCATTACTTTTTATGTCCCAATTAGTAATGATCGCCGAGACTGTATTGTAATGTGGTGTAGAATTGTTGGGTGATAGATGAATGCTGAATTGGAATTAAATTAGGAAGAAGCGTTCATGGCATTCTTCTGGAGATACAGAGGAAAACAACGGTAACATCGATGGATATAGCCGATAAATAGACCCATACTGGAACCATGCATCATTTGTTTCCGCTACACTAATCCTTCCTGTACCGCGTACAGGAAGGATTAGTGTAGGTCTTCTACGTTTATTTTAAAACTCCTAATTTATGGTTGCATACGTACAAGTAAATGGGCCACGCGGTGGCATAGTTGGTTGAGGCACTGTACTACAAGCCGGAAGGTCGCAGGTTCGATTCCAGATTCACAATCCTTCCGGCTGCACTATGGCCCTGGCGTCGACTCAGCCTCTAACAGAAATGAGTACCACGCATATTTCCTAGGCGGTAAAGGCGGCCGGTACGTAGGGCTGAAAACCTTACCCCGTTCATGTACCGATTGTCTTGAAAGCTAGGAGCCTTAACCTCTTGGAACGCTCTTTGCCTGTAATAGGCATGCACACGTATTGCTTTACCTGTACATACAGGTACTTTGTTTTGTCTGAACTCGCATTACTGCTTGACACAGAATGTTTCGATTGAAGGCAAGCAGCGTAGTGCTCGCCACTATACCATTTTGCTGTGAGTCGGGGTCCACGCGTTTTAGTTCATAGTGCTGCAGTTAATAGGAGGTTTTTACTCACCATATTTAAGTAAAGTGCTGAGAATGCTTTCCTTAGGCTCGCGGAAACACGTCACGTCTAATTAAAGACCTTATTTCTCGTGCGGCGAAATGTTGTAAGTTAAATGAGCATACGGGAAGAGTCTAGCGACGGTTGGCAGCACTATGTTTAACAAAATACAAGCTGAAGTGGGCATTCAGCTATTCCTAATCAGCCTTGGTAATCACAAAACTTGTATATTCCTGTACAATGTGAGCTTATTCTCATTTTTATCACAATAAAGCAGCGTAAGACTGCTAAAGACTTTGCAGCGTCAGATGAATTGTTTAAATTCTCAGGAGAGCCGACACTTTAAGTCATTTACAGTCTTTAATATTCACAGTGAAAGATATCTATAATGTGATACTTTACCATATAAATAATGGTAAGCGGTAAATATGAGTTTTTGGTTTTTTAAGTACGAGAAAAGGAAGTACCATGTTCGAATCTCAAAACAAATCCAGTGCTGATTTCCGTTGCAAAGCGCAGTACAAAATGGCAACTGGGGTCTGAATCGCGATTAATTTCATTACGTATACCAAACAGTTTCTGTATCTCCCGGAACAGAAGATGCATAGAATGGCTTTTTAATGACGGTTGGAAACCAGGCCTGTTACTTGACAGACCGAAAAGGAAACAATGTGATGCTTCTTCCTATTGTTCATTCAATTTGTTCTGCTGTCTCGTTTTGTTACGAAGCACAGTGACTGGCAATATACACTGGCACGCCACTGTAGTTGTGTGAAAGAATTTAATGTATCGGACGCTTCATATAGTATATATTTCTGTTACGACACAGCTGAGTTAGCGATCCTGCAAGAAAAAAATGTTATTTGATTGAGTGTGGTAAACAGTGCATTGTCAGAGGTTAATACTCTTGACCTTGATACTGTCGGAACGTGTAATATAAGTGTGCATGTACAGCTGATGTCCGGGTCATTAATAAAATTGGGATCTGAACACAAAGTTGATGAAAACATGTACTGCGACAATGCATATTGTGTTTCCTAATCCAAAAAAAAAATTGATAAGAGAACCAATTCTTACTCGCTAATATTAGAGCCGGAAGTCTTAAGACATATGAAGCATATATCCATCATTGGCAAATACTTTGTAGGTTTTTAGTTAACTGCCAGCCGGGGCGTGGGTTGACCCCCCACCCCTATCTAGTGCCGAGGTCCTAGAAAAGAGTAGAGCTATACCTCTACTCACCCTAAGGGCCTGCGTGGCCTATAAAAAGGGTGGAAACCTACCTAGTTCACTGCCAGTTAAGTAGCCAAATTTTCTATGTTTTATTCTTATATTTGTAATTTTGCCTGTTTTGTATGAGTGTGAAACTTGGTCTCACACAATGAGGGAGGACCATAGACTGAGGGTGTTTGGGAATAAGATGCTGAGGAAAATATATGGGTCTAAGAGGGTTGAGGTACGAGAGGAATGGAGAAGACTACATAACGAGGAGCTTTGTGACATGTACTCCTCGTCAAATATTATTCGGGTGATCAAATGAAGAATAATGAGGAGAGCAGGGCATGTGACACGTATGGGGGAGAGGAGAGGTGTATATAGGATGGTGGTGGAGGACCCTGAGGGAAAGAGACCACCTGGCAGACCTAGGCATAGATGCGAGGATAATGTTAAAATGGGTCTTTAAGAAGTAGGGTGGGAGGCTTGAACTGGAATGATGTGGCTCAGCACAGTTACAGGTGGCAGGCTGATGTGAACACGGTAATGAACCTTCTGGTTCCATAAGTTGCGGAGAATTTCTTGACTGCCTGAGTATCCGTTAGCTTCTCAATAAGGACTCTGCTGCATGGAGTTTGTTGATGTTGTAGCTGTTGTGGCTTATGACGCGGCGTAATATTTTAGAAAAGTTTGTTTGTTGGGTTTTTTTTGTATCTACAATCCTCTTGTTTGTAAATTGAAATGCAATGATCGGAGGAGTTTGCTGCGTATTTTTTACTACTCTGCAAATAGAGACGGCAAGCTGCTTGGACACGTCGAAGCCTGTTTATCAATTTACGTGTTGCCGTATGCCAGTAAACTGGGATCCTGAGTATTTCCCTAATCAGTGACATATTGTGTGAGCCCCGTTTCTTAATCAGAGTGCCAACGACGCTTTTTAAGTACAGTTACACTCTTAACTGCAATAATATATCGCTAGACGTGACAGAGTTTTGACACGCAAGTGTGCTGGCTGTTGTACTACTTGTGGTACCTTAGAACTGACTGTCAGAACGGAAGGGAATATGAATTTCGGAGCAGTTGTACCGTATTTAAATGTTTTCGTGCAGACCCGATAAATGTTCCGACGTGTAGTATGTTGGAAATGCGAAGGGCGTTGCCTCTGAGCGTCAGCTTCACATATTAGGCTACTTCTGGAAGATGGTAGGCTAATCTTGTATGTGTACCTTGTGGGGCTATGAAGTTTTGACCAACTACTTTCGTGCTGCCTGTGAAGTGGTATGCATATTAATATTATTTAAGTATAACTTTCGTGTATAGATTACGATACTTTCTGCACGCAACGAGAAATATTAATGCACTGACTGGAGTCTCGTCATTAAAGACTTGAACTGCGTTCGCCATGTCAGTCGGTTTATTTTTACTTTTCGAGCGGGTCGTCACATTTTGACTTTCAGGCGTACTTTGAAAGCTACATAGCCGTTTACTCCTTTTTTATGTGTGTGTGTGGAGGGGGGGGGGGATGCGTGCTACCAACAGAGTGGTGTCCAATCAGACTTGTAAAGACTCGGCAGACTCTTTGGTCTCTTATAATTGCCGCCCGCGGGGATGCTTACACACCGGCAGTGCCGAATCGAGTCGAGTCGAGTTGAATCCAATCAGACTCGCAAAGACACGGCAGACTCTATTTGGCCACTTATAATTGCCGCCAGCAGGAATGCGTACACACCGGCAGTGCCGAGTCGAGTCGATCCGTGTTGAATCCACTCAGACTCGCAAAGACGCGGCAGAGTCTATTTAGCCACTTGTTGCCGTGCGCTGGAATACGTACATACTGGCATAGCCAAGCCGAGTCGAGTCGAGTGCCTGGAGTTTTGCTGAGTTAAGAGTCCTGGCGCTTCATGTTTCATTGTCTGCAGTCGGATTCCAGTGATCGAGCATGACGGCTGCTATTTTACTTACGGAAATTGATGTAGAAAAGTGACTTCTTTTAAGTATCACCAGGTGATCCTCGATGCCTCTCATTGTGACAAGACAGAGATTCCAGCCCCTCATGTTTATTGGGTGCACCACATGTTTCGTCTCTTCCGATGCAACCTCCTTCTCCATATACTCGTGTGCAAACGTAGCGGTTTAGAATTCTTTACTTTTGCTCCGCTGAGAGTACTAAAAACCCAACTAATTTGCTCGGACGTGATTGGACTCAACTCTGTTGGTGTGCATTCCCCCTCCCCGACTGTACTGGACTCTGTTGGTGGGTGCGCACCCTAACGAGATATGCGAGCCGCTTGGGGGTCTTAAAAATCATGAATGTACAATTTTTTTCAAAAAATTCTGGAAGCCACTTCAGTATTCTAGGCGCCAGAAAGGTAGCACGTAGGAATACCCATACTGAGGATTTAGGCGCCACAGTAAAAAATTTAGTCGCAACGGCGACCTGGCGTCCGGGATTTGTGCAGCCCTGCTTTACGTATTGCCCGAGAAATATATAGGACGTATACCTAACTAATTTCTAGCACACGTGACTTCTTTGACAATATTTTTATGATAAATTTCAGGCGCTTCATTGAAATATTCCGGTTAATTTTTATGTTTTGTGTGCACAAAATAGAACAGTACCTTACCATTGATAGACAAACAGACCTGATGGCAGCTTCGACTATCTCCTGTCGAAGTATAAAAGGCCTACTCACAATTATTGTTCGCTCTTAATTAACGCGTTTCTTTCTTGCTATCATGTTCACCCAGTAATTGACAACTGCATATATTTGACATAATACGCTGCGATCTGTTTATCTTTGAGAGCCGGTAATGCCCGGTTGGTATAGATGCTAGGCTACAGGCTGGACGTCCGTTGTTCGAATCCCGTCAAGGGTAAAATATTTTTCTTTTCCCCGGACTATCCAGTCAGGTTCTTGAACCACCTAGCCTTCTCGTCAGTGGTTACCGGAATTCTTTTTCGCGGGTAACGGGGTTGGGTCGTGATGCTGATCACTTACCTCTATGTAGCTTCGAGGTTAAGAATGAGTTTGCCGTCGTTGGGTGGACAGAGACACCTCTACTTTTTTTTTAAACTTCACTCGTTTATCTTAAATACTTGAAATTCAGCTGTGTTAGTGCAGAGTACTGTCGTATAGGAACGTGAACCGTGCTGCGTAAAGCGATAACTTCAGACACATCAAAATCAAGAGTGGAATTTAACGATTGTTTTCATATTATATTTTACCCGGTGAAGTTTTGATGGCAGGTGTAACCTACGAACGGTAAGGAATCGTATTCACTAGCATCGTGACAACACGTCCAGATAATAATGTTCCCTGGCGGTAATAAATGACAGAATTTATAGCAGTGGTAGAAGATCGACTGGACAGCCTTGTGGAACACAGATCGCAGAAGACACAGTTGCAGGTAATGACATCTGCTGTATGAGCCACATAAACAACAACTGAAATGTATGTGATGAATAAGACAAAGTGCATTGGTTACGTTGGTATAGTACAAAGTTTGTTACTTAAGATGTCTGAAATTGTCATATAATGGCTGAAACCGGTCGCAGAAAAACGATGAATTTGTACAGGGGAGCTGATAAGTTCTTAGCCCGACCAGGAAGGAAGCAAGCTACATTCCCCGCATTTTATGGAACTTGGAGGTTCATTACCACATTCACAAAAGTCCACCACCTGTCCCTAGCATGCAACGGAGGGTGGTGTGTGGTGTAGGTGGGTGTGGTGTGTGTTGTGTGTGTGTGTGTGTGGGTGTGTGTGTGTGTGGTGTGTTTTGTGTGTGTGTGTGTGTGTGTGGTGTGGGTGGGTGTGTGGGGTGTGTGT
>Ga0136643_10018029_pt1 | contig 10638 bp, 5 predicted proteins | sample TergutLab28metaG_FD_96883 | JGI IMG/M metagenome (GOLD analysis project Ga0136643, IMG submission 96883) | Labiotermes labralis P1 segment gut microbial communities from Petit-Saut dam, French Guiana - Lab288 P1 (version 3) (version 3) | ecosystem: Host-associated > Arthropoda: Insects >... | reverse complement strand
AGGTAAAGTAAATTTTCTACCTTTTTTTTTTATTTTTTTTTCCCAAAAGAATGGTGTTTTATTTCCCCTTTTTTTTTTCTTAAATTATTTTTTTGATTTTCCCCCCCCCCCCCTTCCTTAGTACATGTCACATGATTATCCAATTCCAAATTTTTGGTGTGTACATACTTAGATGCATTTACAGATACTATTCTTCATTGTATGAATGTGAGAAGAAATTGAAAAGTATTTTCCTTCTATGTAAAGCAAGCTGCAATTAATTTTTTCACTTGTGCATATGTTTGTGTGTGTGTGCATGTGCACGCGCGCATGTTTGCATGCCCTTATGCATGTACATTACATGTATCATTGATACACATGTAACCATGTGTGGGCACGTGCATGGCATGCTGGTTTGTACATGTATGCGACTTTACACATCAACTTATTCTAAGGCCATCAGTTTTCACTTAATTTATGTTAACACTTCTATTGATTATGAATGCTTTTGTAAGTTTTTGAATGTGTCTGTACTTACAAGTAATGTACATTCACAGTGCTTGTAGATTCAAGAAGCTCTGTTTATGGCATTTTTCCATTTAATTCTTTTGCTTTCTTTCCTTATCAGTGCCATAGAGGGTTTCAAGGTGAAACATCTGCGTCCTAGTGACTCAAAAGAGGCCAGCTGCTTTAAACTGGTTGTGAGCAAGTCACATCTCATCTTCACTGCAGAAACGCACAACTTCCCAACTGGCGTTGCCCCTTTCAGGTGAATATGCTTGGCATGAAAGTATGAGTTCCATATATAGGTGTTTGTTTCATTTACTAACATATCCTGTTTACTTCTATTGTTCATACTTTTGACGGTGTCACATACATAGAAATACATTATTAAATGTGGTATAATGTGAAGACTACAATGAGATACAGTCACTCATACAAGATCTCTAACCAACTTTTATATCCCTGAGATTTGCGCTTTATCTCTCCATCACATTTCAGTGTTCTTTGCTTCTTAGCTTGTTATTTTAACAATCAGTGCTCTTCACTAATGAGTCATTCACTACCCTGACTCCTTTTTTCTTCCTTTCTGTAATAAGTACCTATCAGTAGGTTAGTGTATACTGTTAACTCTCGAAGTGTGTCATCCCTCTAATCCTTTAGTGGAGCAACAACAGGTACTGGTGGAAGGATCAGAGATGTCCATGCTGTTGGCAGAGGGGGCCACTGTATAGCAGGCACAGCTGGCTACTGTGTTGGAAATCTACTCATGGCAGGTAGGAACTTGAACTCCCTTCCTTAGTTATTTCCCTCTTAGAAGTGGTACCAGTAATAACACGACAGCTCAGCTCAGCCTGAACATAAATATCCTATCTCTGCTGGGAAACGACGATGGAAAACTGAATATCAAAAAAGGAAACATGAGAGACTGAATTATCTACAACACTCTACCTATCAACATCATCAACATACCTATTCTTCTAAAGCCATTTTAATTTTTAACCCATACTGTACTGCAACATTTAAATAAGATTTGTAAAATTGAGGTCGGAATTCTATGAAAAAGATATTACATATTCTTAGTGTTTTATAACAAGTATTTTAGCCTGGTGATGACTTTTAGAGTTCACAATATATTGCATTAAATGATACATACTTAGTGGCATTGACTGTTTATTTACATAATAAGTTCTGTACTTAGCTCTAAGTCGAAGAGGCATGAAGTTTCGTAGTTGGCAGTATGGTGTTGATCTGAAGTGTGATGTTTGTATGAAAGTAAATATTGACCTTGAGGAGGCCAAGGCCTACCCAGGGCTGTAGAGTCGATGATGATGATGAAATATTAACCTTAAATGGACAAATAGTACAACATTGTCCCATTAAATCTGTGCCCTTTTATTCTGAAAGGGAAAATGTTGCCCTGCAGTAAGCACTTGAATTCAACCATGTGCTGGCCGCTAAAGAAAACTGACATTTAGAAGGCTGTACACTGAAGGGTTAAGATTACTGTCTTGTATGATGTGACACTATGTTGTTTGGTACTTACATACAGCCAGAGGAACCAGCCATCTTCATCTTTAAAAGACAGGTGGAGGCAACTGTTGGAACAGGTTTTATGTGGTTTATGTCAGTCTTTCCAGGCAGGTACTGGAATAGTATCTTGACAAAAGCCACAGCTGTATCCAAAATTCCTTTCCAGTTTACAATTTGTGCTCATATTCCCATCTCATTTGACGCTATAATGCATTTGTCACGGCCTCTTCATAATACAAGCGTCCCAAACTAAGACCAATGCCATTTGCTTGACCACTCACCTCCCCCGCCCATGGTTTATGGCCATCCTTCATCCAACTTGAGTAAGTAATCAGTAGAGTCACAGCATATCACTCAGTCTTAGTTTTAACACTAGACATCTAAAGTGGAAGCTTGAATTATGTGTGATAAAGGAACGGCCCTTATTGTACATAATTTGTTTTGTTACTAGATTATCAACTGCCATGGGAGGACCCAGCCTTAGATTATCCTGATAACTTTGCTCCTGCTCTGGAAGTTTTAATTGAAGCAAGTAATGGAGCATCAGATTATGGTAACAAATTTGGCGAACCTCTCATTTGTGGGTTTGTTCGATCTTTTGGTATGCTGGAACCATGCGGAGACCGCCGGGAATGGATCAAACCTATCATGTTCAGTGGTGGTGTTGGTTCTGTGGATGAAAATATGGTGAAGAAGCTGAAACCAGAGAAAGGTACGTAACGGCTCCTGTAGCATAATGTGTGCATGCGACTGTAATAAATGAACAAGTTACTTCAGATTTGAGTTAGAAATCAGTCGCGCACAGACACGACAAGCTCGTGAATGCTGACAATAGCAGTGCATTGCACTCACAGATATGTGCAACTTAGCCGTTGATTTCCTGTTTGTCGTAAAGTAGCGGAGTTTACAAACTCTTAGTGAACTTCTCCATGGCAAACAATGCAATGCACTGTAGAATACGCACTTTTTTAGATGTGTCAGTGGCCTTACTTTATATAGTCCACTCTAACTAGGCAAACGTCCTCATTCTCATGGAAATTTTTGTAGTACTTATGTGTTGTTTAACGTGAAGATAGTTTTGACTTTTGTACTAAAGAAGACTTTAAATTATGTGTACAGGACGCCGGCTTCTGCTAAATATACAAGGTAAGCTGTGTTGAACGTATTAGAAAACCGTTGAGAGAACTGATGCGAGTTGAGCAATTTCGGTAAACGACTATTTAGGAAAATTTGTTTAGAAATTTAATCCCAAATTCCCGGTATACTTTGGACTATATACAGGAAGGTGAAATGAGTATTTGGACAGTTACTAAATTTAAACTTTTTATTTGTTATATGGTGACAGTGTAAATTATGGTCATTTGTGTATTTTTATTTTTTTATATTGAATAAATTTTTGGGTTAGTTACTAAATTTGGCTGACATAATTGACGTACTGTTAACTACTAACTGATGCCCGTGGAAGACTAGATAAGCTAAGTGATATATATAGACGAGTGCAATTTGTATTTTACTTCGTTCTGTGGCGGAGTACTTCGCCAGATTTTCGACAGCTAGAATTTGGTCGTAAGTCTGGCTGGTGGCAGCACAGAAGTTAGAGACCTTGGCGCCGACGGCAATAACCGCACCCTTTTAGTAATAGTGTCTGCACGAGACGGGTCCAATCAGGCCAGGGTACCAACTCGGGAGGCACTACACAACGAATACAGAGCCTTCCTGCCTTTGGTGCCATGCCCCTGACCTTGTATTGTGGAAGGGCAGCTTTCCCTTTCACATGTCAGACATCATGTCTGATTGATGTAATTTTCATATTTAAAGATGAGATATGTGACGTATGGAAATTTTTTGGAATTTTCTCTTCTGTGTTGTGACCTTTTTAGCTTGACATGTGACTGTTATGTGTACCTATTGTAGCTAGGGGCAATGAGCTCTCCCCAGACTGATAACAGAACTACCAGGCTGCATGTGTCATAGCCCAAATGACCAATCTTAAACCTTAATCACCATAATACCTCAGTTTTTGTGTGGGAGTTTATTTATTATATTAAATTTGCAGTAAAAATGCTGTGATAAAGTATATTGACACAAGAATGTTTAGCTTAATAATATTTAAAAAAGAATTTCCTCACTGCATCTCCTCTACAGAGGCTACTCAGTTAACCTTTTGGTTCTGAATGCCAGCTTAAGCAGCACACATTGTCATAACGAGAGAACCAAAACATGACCAAATTTGTTGCCAAAGAATATGAGTCATAATGGGCAGCCATTTTAGTGTCAGGTCTTTTACAGAGTGTGCCAGGTGTTTAATTCTGGCACCAAATGGTTAATGCTGTGTAGGGAAATAATTACTGTTTATTGTGAGAATCATACGAAATGTGTAAATACTTTGTGTGGGCTACTACATCTACATTAGAAAGACGGGCCAGTCAGTGTTGTTAGGAAAATAATTGTTGCTTATTCTGGAATCTTCAAATGTATGTACATACACTTTGTGGGCAAAAAGATGGTGAAGCAGAGTTGGCAGTGGGGTGTTGGCCTGTTGCTTCTTTATTCTGATTCAGTTCTTTTGTTCTTAGGTATGCAAGTGGTGAAGTTGGGAGGTCCAGTGTATCGAATTGGGGTTGGTGGAGGTTCAGCGAGCTCTGTGAAGGTGAGGGACCGTGATGTGTCAGATTGGTGTGGTGACCTACATGTATTCAATCGGCAGTATGCAGTGATTATTTATGGCATGTTCCGTTACAGTCCAAATTTGAAAGTTTGTAATGAGACTTTAACTCATCCTTCTGAACTCATCACACATAATCTTAGGCAGTTTGTTATTTGGTCATATATAATGAGTGTAATTCATGAAGCAGTATCAGGGCCGGTCTGAGCCAAGTGGGTATTCTGGGAAGGTTAATAATTGGCATTCCTGGCAGACTAATAATTTGGCACACCAAATAACCGATATTCTTTAAACTTTTGTGGCCTATGACTGTGCTGGTAAACCGTCTTGAGGGCGTGTGCCAAAATTGCAGATAATTTTGGAGAAATTCTTTTGTGTGTGGAAACCCAAGTTTACTAGCACCATGTATCAGATTATTCCAGTGATATCTTAGCATCACGTATAGGTTGGCGAGCTGGGCAGCTACCTGTCTGGCCCATCCCTTAGTCCGGCCCTGAGCAGTGTTAAATAAACCAATAATTTGACCTATTCTAGTTTTTAAAAATTGCCAAATACCATGTGTGGATAAAAGGACACCTTAATAAATCTTTGATATGTAGGTTCAGGGTGACAGCAACACAGAACTGGATTTTGGTGCAGTGCAAAGGGGTGATGCAGAAATGGAGCAGAAACTGAACCGAGTTATTAGAGCATGTTTAGAAAGAGGAAATGACAACCCTATCTGTAGTATTCATGACCAAGGAGCTGGTGGTAATGGTAAGTGAAGGTGCAGTCATACAAATAAGGAGACAACACTTAATTGGGAGCTCTGTATACATAAACACAAACATAAAAAAAAAAGGTAAAGTGATCCTGTTACAGGCCCAGTGTGGCCCAGAGGTTGGGTAGAATTATAGCTCTACTCTTCCATGACCACGGCACTAGAAGGGGGTGAGTGGTCAGCATCACGCCCCGGCCGCACTTTACCCCTGGGAAAGACCCGGTACCCATTTTACAGGAGGCTGGGTGGACCCCAGGGCCGGTCTGGTCGTGTGGAAAATCTTGTCCCCACTGGGATGCAATCCCGGACCGTCCAGCCTGTAGTCAATCGCTATACCGACTGAGCTACCTGGCCCACATAAGCACATACATATTAAAGTTTTATCATATATTAATTTCAGACAAAAGTAGCAGAAAATTTATGTCATTGAATTTCAGTGGAAGATTTGAGAGCTTCCTACAACGGGAACTGTGACAACCCCTGTCTTCTGGGATGTGACATGATATAGTCTGATAGAAATTTTAGAAGGACCTGCTGCCTCCAGCATCAGGATAGAACCAGAGATAGATGTAACAGGTTATCCTCCAACATCAGTAAATTTCTGCCTGACAGCATGATGTCACATCCTGAAAGATGGTAATTTTTGAATGTCATTGAATTTCCACTCGCATTAATTGCTGCATAATTTCGTATCTGACAGAAGCTATTCGTTAGTGTAAGTTTGTTTTTGCTTCATGCACACAGAAAGAAGGTACATGTTGAAAAGTACTGGCTTCTGGTATTCAACACCATGTAAGATCTGACTTCATCTTTACCTGTAAAATAAAAGTAAAAATAAAAACAAAAGAAACTAAACAAATTTAAAAAATTAATAAAGTAATTCCTTTGCATGTTGTGAAGGTATATAGGGGGATTAGAGGAATAGCTCCACTCATTCTTAACCTTGGCACAAGATAGGCTTGAGTTTAATTTATTACTTTAGTTTAGTTTTGTTTAATTTTAATACTTATTTCTGTTTCCTGTATGTGCCTTACATTTGTGTTTTACCTTCCATCCTACCACAAGTGATGCCGTTTGCTGGGTCAGAATTTCCCATTAAGTTTACATTGCTTATTCCCTCTTAACTCCAGGCATTGTGCTACACTACCATATTTCACTGACCTTTTCTCCCATGTGGCTTGCTCTTATACTGAGAATTTGGAAGCAAATTCCCCCAAACTCGTATACCTATTTACAAAACTGTGTGGTGCCACAGCACAAAAGATATTTATTGTCATGTACTGCAGAGTTTCTCAGTCTTTCTGATATTTTGGACCACTTGCAAAATGTCACTAATTGTATGATCCCCTCCACAAGATTGTCTGCACTATTACCCCAGTTAGTCACAACTTGCAGTAGTGTTTAAAGTTCTGATATCTACAAATAAGAAGCATATTAAAACTGTGAAAACTGTAAAGTTGTGTAATAAAAATAGTAATTTTCCAAACTGAAATGACAGTAAGTTAAGATTAGAAAAAAATGAAAGTACAAAACTTTATTTTGTACTGAGAAGAAGCCATTAACCGCAGGCAAAACTCAGCCTACAATACAGTATTTCTTTGCAGGAAATGTATTAAAAGAGTTAGTGGAGCCTTCTGGTGCAGTGATCTTTACACGTAAGTTCCAACTGGGAGATCCCACGATCAGAACTCTGGAGCTGTGGGGCGCAGAATATCAAGAGAATGATGCCATGCTGTGTCGTTTGGAGGATGTTCCACTTTTACAACAGATAGGAGATAGGGAGAGATGCCCCGTTAACTTTGTTGGGACAGTTCTTGATAATGGGAAGGTATGAGATCTGTGGTTAAGAGACTGTTATTTTAGTGTTGTGTGAGTATATTGCAAAACCTGAAGAATTACTGGCTTCATTTGACACTTGTGTGAAGTATATATGATCATGTGTTCATATGTTTTACTTACTCTAGAAAGATACAGATGAAAAAATATAAACAACCATATTTACCCAGCTATAGGACAAGAATTTTTTCCTAATTTACGATGTGAAAGGGAGGGAGGTGGCCTTATAATTGTACATAGAGTTAAAATATGTTCTTTTTATATATTTTCCTGAAAATTGAAAATCATACCAGGGGATTGTCTTACATGCAGGGTCATCTTATATCTGAGCAAATTGGTAACTATACATTCGTAGTGATGGGTCCATCTGTGGAAACCAATAGTCCTTTAATTACTCAAGAAATACCAGTAATCTTATGGAAACTGATCCTATTTTCACGTTTCAAAGAGCTTACAATCAGAACATCCCCACAACTTTCCACCCTCTTCATTATAATTAAGTCTTCCAGAACTCTCTTGCCTTCAGATTTTGTGACGAAAATATGCTGATATGTTTGGGCGCCAATTACCAGCATACTGAAAGAGGTGCAGTTACAGAAGAATATTCTCCCATCTTGTGTGTCTGATGTGTGATAGTGAAATGTGTGCAGTAAAGGTCAGACAAATCTACAATGACACATGCTGAGATAAAATTAATGAAACATGCCATACTATGTGAACACTAAAGACTGTTGTGCAAAAATTGTCCCTGTGCCTCATTAAGCCCTAGGGCAGGAAGTTGTGTGGAATGTGGAGGTAGTGTTCCACACATTAATCTCCACACAAGGTGGAGATGATAACAGACGCTAGCAGTCCAGTAAGAAAGTCAGTCGCATAGGAGTGTGGTGTAGGTAGGAGTACAGAGTAGTGACTGTATCAGTTTTCTAGAAATGATCTAGTTGTTTTACTGGATATAGCGCTCCATTATTTTATATCAAGAATAAATTGAGTAAATAAAACAACAAATAAAAAAGAAATAATTAAAACTATATTTGATTTGGTGAACCACACCTGTTTCCCAAAAGAGGATCACCTACCGTACTGAGCACGTTGGGACAACACAGATACGAAGGGTGATTGTGCAAACTGTGGTTTAACCTATGTTCTTCATTATGTCTTCTTTGCCATTGACCATACTTGTTTGGCCTGTTTTGTGAAATGAAGTTGCCTAGGTGTACTTCTCCTGTTGATGTAACAGATGCTTTGAATTCTGTATGTGAGCATGCATATGTTTGGCTCACAGTCTTGAAGATCTCCTGTTTTTGGAGTGTGTTAGTCCTCTATTTTTACCAGGAAGGAGAAATGTGTGCCTTACTTACCTGCCGACTGGCCACTCTGAATACATCGAAGTTTGTGGCTTGGTAACGTGGCATCTGTTTTTACACTGCATGATATACCATTTACCATTTTACACAGCCTACTAGAGTGCTCATGTGTGACTAGTTGTATCTTATATTTTGTCTTCTTTGTGCACTGTGAGATGTTGTTGGTGATGATTGCTGTATAATGTCTAATTCTTTGGCACATCTGAACAATGTAGTCTGTACAAATGACAGAATTATATGTATTATTTTTAGGCATATTTTTGATCAAGTCATTTTATTTATTTTATTCTTTTTGGACTTCTGTTAAAGGCTTATGCACGACCTATCACTGTTGTTCCATATTAACACACTATTGTTCTTGATGTAATTTAAAATCTCTACAGTCATCTTATTGTTCATCCCTTCTGCAGTGTGACAAATTTTCATTTTTTCTCAGCTGGGGGTGAAATAATCTGCTCTTGTTCTTGAATTTAATTTAGGTACATAGCTCTTATTGCCAATGTCCTCCATCCCTCACTCACTCACACACACACTCACTCTTTCTTTGGCAGGTGATTCTTTCTGAAGAAGAAGAAGTTGATGATACAAAGTACCTGAATGGCAGCTATGAGCAAGAAAATGTAAGACATCCTGTTGATCTGGACCTGGAGCTGGTTCTTGGAAAGATGCCTCAGAAGGTGAGAAGAAGCTTAAAATTTGAATATTTAAACTTGACAGTCACGAAAACATAACTGAAGGCATTAGAGATAGAATGAATGTGTTGTCTTTCCTCAGTTATTTCACTGTTGGAATGTACAAATTAAGAATTAACCTTTTAAAGACCTGTGAATGCAAATATAAACACACGCCAAGAAATTCAGTGTATGTACTTCGGCAACCAGGAAACTTTCCGCATTGTAAGATAGTCACATACAAGCACACTGTTGCAGGTGTTCCATCTGGACCGCAAGCCAACAATAGTAAAGTCACTCAGCCTGCCAACTGATCTGACAGTGAAGCTAGCTCTGGAGAATGTGCTTCGACTGCCATCCGTGGCCAGCAAGCGCTACCTGACCAGTAAGGTGGATCGGTGTGTTACTGGTCTCATTGCACAGCAGCAGTGTGTTGGACCACTTCATACACCATTGGCTGATGTTGCCATCACTGCTCTGACCCACTTCAGTTCTGTAAGTTGGTCATTTACATTCTGATGGCGAAATGAAAATAAGAGCTTGTATGAAGGTGAAGTGTTGGGATCAGTACATTAACTTGATACAAAGTAAGTAATAAGAGAGTGCAGAAAATGGTATAAGAGATTAATCTTAGGCCTACCACCTGGCTAGTTAGACAGGAAGGAAGTTGATGCTGTTTTAAAATACAAATTTATTTTGTGCTCTGTGTTTTGGTATCATTATAGCAGGGTATTTAGGTGAATATTTTGTTTCTGTTGGATTCAGGATGGGATTGCCACGGCTATAGGAGAGCAGCCAATTAAAGGTTTGGTCGATGCATCAGCAGGAGCAAGGATGGCTGTTGCAGAAGCTATCACAAACCTGGTCTTTGCCAGGATATCCGATATACAGGTATTGGATGATATCGTTTACCAGGTGGCTTGCCATAACTGAATGACTGAGCATGTTGGCTCAAGTGTTAATTCTTATAATTTGTATTTAAAAGGGCCTTTAATACTCCATGCTTATGACACTGACTGTGAATTTTCATAGCTCATTTCACTAGCTCCAAGGATAGTACCCCATATTAGTCTGAAACCAATTTCCTTCCCATCCCTTCCAGTTTATTATTTATGGATCATCATATAATTTTATGCCATTTCTTTCAATTTAATATGTTAACAGATAAATCAAAAGCAGACCCGTTACAGGCCTGGAGTGGCCCAGAGGGTTCCACGAAGTTAAGGTTCCCAGATTTTATGACAATGGCACAGGATGGTGGTAAGGTTGTCAGCCTTACGCACCGGCCGCCTTTACCCCCAGGAAATGCTCCTGGTACTCATTTCTGTT
>Ga0136643_10018026_pt1 | contig 10639 bp, 8 predicted proteins | sample TergutLab28metaG_FD_96883 | JGI IMG/M metagenome (GOLD analysis project Ga0136643, IMG submission 96883) | Labiotermes labralis P1 segment gut microbial communities from Petit-Saut dam, French Guiana - Lab288 P1 (version 3) (version 3) | ecosystem: Host-associated > Arthropoda: Insects >... | reverse complement strand
TCTGATACTGTTCCCTAACCTCTGGCTCATTTAGCTTCCTCAAGTTAAATCTTTGCCTATCAAACCTCTGTGCAGCCTGTTTACCCACTGCTAATCTTTCCCTAACCTTTGCAATCACCAGATTGTGATCTGTATCACAATCAGCTCCCCTAAAACTTCGCACATCCAGTACACTCGAATGCCATCTCCTATCTATCGATACATGGTCAATCTGGTTGTGAGTCTTACCATCAGGGGAGGTCCAGATGTATTTATGAGTGTTCCGGTGAGGGAACATCGTGCTCTTAACCACCATATTTTGTGATGTGGCAAAGTTAACTAGTCTAACCCCATTATCATTACTATCCTGATGTTACCAAATACAGAAGACTTCCTTTAATCTGACACTTTGAAGTTCAGCTCTTGAGAAAAGTAGTCCCAAGACCAGAAGTTCAACCATCCATAACTTCTGGCACACATACTGATTCTGTGTTCTTATCTTAGGTTATCTAGACCTTACTGAGGCCATTAAGCTACTCTAATGGGTTCAAAAGATCCAAAGATGAGTAAACAAGATACTGCTGGTAAAAGGAAACACTAACTTTAATGATTCCTCAGAAACTGGAAATAATGAAATGCTGTGAAAGTGGCAAAAGCCAAAGACAGGTTTATGCCTTCATACAACACTGAATCATACAATATGTTGGAAAATTATGATTGTTTATGGCATCATGCATAAGTGTAAATGAGCTTTATCAGTGACAGATATTTACACCAATATATTTCAAAGGAAAGAACCATGCCTTGGGCCTATAGTAATTGTAAAAGCTAAGTTGGGTGCTTAATAAAGGAATTCTACTGTATATATAACACTGTTATGCCCATGAAGTTATTCATAAGATGTGTGGGTGATCTGGCAATCGTTGGAGGGTCGGTGTTGGTTGTGACCTCTTTCCAGCTGCTCCCTGATTCCTTCTTTGTTTGTTTGTTTGCAGGGGCTTGGGAATTAGTAAGTTTAATTTACGCTTTGGCCGAGCTGAGTTTCTGAGATGTGGTGAAGGGAGCAAGACGCACGAGGGGAACACTCACTATCTGGGCACATACTCGGCGGCAGCATAAGTGCATTGCTGGTTTTTGGGTTTTGGATTTTTATTACGGTTTACAGTTTACCGTTAGTTTTAATTTAGCACCCTGGACTGGCTATCTCTCCCTGGAATAGATTAGTATTTGGGTTTTTAGTAATTTTCTCAGAGTGCAACCTCCTTTGTTCTTTTGTGTTTCAATTTACTCATTTAATTTAATTTAATTTTATTTGTCTTTTTGTATTCCTTTCATTTTATTATTGTTAGTAAAGTGTAACTTGTAATATGTGTTGATGTTTTCTTCCTATGGGAGTGTTTGCAGCAGGGAGTTAGTTCAGGCAGTTGACTGCTTTGTTAACCACACCCCTCTCAGGAACCCCCATCCTACAGGATCTTCCAAGGGGTAGCATGGTGCCGCAAGGGATATTTTGGTGGTAGTTCTGGCGGGCCATAACAAACACACACAACTGATGGTGCATTGTTAAAGTATCACTACAATCAACTTCTTAAAATAAGCCATACTCATAATAACAGGTTTTCACTGCAGAACAGTGTGCTCAATATTACATTTGTCCATGGAATGGTAAGATAATAAACAAGCTAAAAGGAATATTCACTATGACCGAAGAAATAGACAAAACTGAATATTGTAATGTATGGAAAGAGAGAAATTAGTTGACATTTGGTCTGTGTTAAAATTTGGGAATTTGAAGCAAATTACAGTGATTTTATTTATGTAACTTGTATTTGTGTAAAAAATTTTAAATTGCAGTTAGGACATAAGTTCGGGTGAGCAAGTTACACGCATTAACAACAGGAAGGCTGTATCATGCTACACTCCCTAGTAACAGCACATTCCTTTATGTCTGCATATGCTGTTGCTAAGCAAACTCAAAAGCACTGAGTTATGGGTTTTGTGAATGTGTGTACTGGCCTGCAGGACTGACGTGCAGTGCCTTTGTGATCCATCTTACAACGAGAAGAGACGCAAAAACCACAGTGCTCTGGAGAAGGCCTCAAAATGAGCCTTGTGTCCTAGGTTTTCCTGTTCATACCAGGTGAGTGGTGTGTGGTACATCCAAAACTCTTAGACTAAAAGGAAAATGATTTAAAAGTGTTCTGTTAGTTTTTTTTTAATTTTCCAAATTTACGTACAGTGAGGGGAATTAAAATTGTGTAGATGATCTGCCTTCATGTTGCTAGGCCAAAGTGTGGCAGGACAGATTTAAGTTATGTATATCCACATTTTTTCTTATATGTGGTAGGGTAGATTTGTTGAGAATATACATCTATACATTTTACTAAAAAAGATGTAACCCATATTCTGTCTGCATTATGCTGGGACATAAGGTGTGGTGAAGTTTTAGGAATAATCCAGTCCCAAGTACTTCCTTGAATGGATTGTTTTATTACAAGAGTATTGGTAAATTTTGATGAGAATTTCATGCACAAAATGTGTAGGAAATTTAATACTTACAATTGTTTACTGCATGTGAAATTGTGATAACAACCAGTGCAGTTATTCTGAGGGAATTATTTTAATATTATACTTCTGAGCTTAGTATGGCAAGAGATAGGTAAATTGTATACTGAAATGGTTATTACATGTAAATGAGAAGGTTGTGTTGAATTCAACATTTCCAAAGGTGTTGACAGCAAATACCAAGAATTTTAGTTGTTTTTACAATGACAGAAGGGAGTGATTGCACAACATGTACAACGTTTCCCTTATGGATCGGTACGATAGAAGATAATCCCACAATTGCTTAAATGCTCAGTGCTTTTGTTACCTACTAGTAAAGTATGGGCATTGTGTTTTTTGCACAATTTCCTTTAGGTACAATTTGAACTTTCAGTTATGTTTGGATAGCGTGTCTGGGTGAATGCTAAGTTGGTATAGCGGTTCAAGTCCGCTCAACTAAAATGTTATGTGGCCACGGCGAGGATACAACACCAGCCACTATAGAATGGTCAGAAGCAGCAGGCTTACAAACCCCAGCTAGGAATTACAAATTGGTGGCATCAGAGGGATCACTACCCCAGTAGCCACTATGAATTACAATAATTCCATATGAAGCAGTTGTCAGTGATCTGCTCAGGAAATCCAAAACTGACTGGTGGCAGCATTACCAAAATTGAGGATAAGACGACGCTAATGCGAGTTTATGAAATTATTTTAACAGATAGTGCCCCTTTGGGGTAGGGAACAAATTTTAATCACAACCCTTACCCCAGGAGGCACTACAAACTAATGGCATAAGTGGGAACACAACTCCCATAGCCACTGCAAACTAGGGCATTGGTGGGATCACAACCCCCGTAGCCTCTACAGTATTGGGCATTAGAAGGAACCTTGCATAAAGGTAAAAAACAAAAAGCCGACTGGAATATTTAGCATTCATACAATTTTTAAGTGAAAAAAGAGATTTTTAACTCCAATGATAACACTAAACTATAAATATAAATTAATGGGGGTCACATATAAATCATACAGAGCAACAGAAAACACAAATACAGGCATGGGGACATTGTTCTATAAGAAGATCTCCTATGTAAAATCAAGAAAGTTCAAATAAAATCCAACAAATTAGCAGTCTAAACAAATTTTGAAGTCAAAACAGGTTCAAATCTAATCCTCTGATGACGACAATGATGACAATAAAAGCGATGTTCATCACCAATGTTATCATCATCATAATTTTCACATGAATCATGCTGACACAGTAATAAAGCAACTATGTCAAGCCTACGGATGTAGCACATTACCTGCACTGATCCATTCACCCATAGCCTTTTCAGCCAGAAGCTGTGTGTTTTTACTGCTGAGTGCATCTACTGTTTCTTGCATAGCCTTCACCCTAGTTCGGAGATTATTGTTCTCAGTCTGTAGCATAGTATTTTCATGAAACATGTCATTTACCACTTCAACACCATCTTCACCAATCATCCTTTTACCCTACAACAAAAAATAATTTTGTAAATCCCCTACTTGTAGTAACTAGTCAAACATTAATATCATAAATAAAAGATACAGACTTTTACTACATTTATTTTTGAGAAAAAGTAACCTTTTCCTCATACTGGTACTTTCATAAGACCCACATGTTATGCTGGTCAGGATCATACAGAGATAGAGTGAGCTGTGCTGGATACCAAATGATCAAACCTGTTTGTACTCTCGCAGTTCCAACTCCAGTTGCTGTATCTGCTGCTGCAAGAGGGCAATGGTCCGAGATGATTTATCCTGATTTATGGTGACCCTGTTCTTGATATTTCTTGCCCTGTTTGCATATTTAAGAGTATTCAGAGTCTCCATAAAATCACGGTCACTTGGTGACACACAAGCTATCATTACTGTTTGGCTGTTACCTGTAAAGAGTTAAAAGTCTTGTCATTAAGAATAACTCCATTCACTAGGCCAGTCAATACAGGATTTATGGTGGATAAAGTGGCACCAAAACAGGTTTGTCCCTGATCACTTCAGTCTTCCCCTGTCTGTAACGCTCCACCAGACCTAATATTCACATTTCATTCATCTGTGACGAATGCTAGACTTTCTAAACAGCTGATTACTACTGACAGTAATACGGATGCCTTATGCAGGATACACTTACACATACCTACATACAGCAGGTAGACAAAAAGACGGATATAAAAAAAAAATTGCAAAGAAGAATTCTTACCTCCAAGCGAATCCTGCAGCAGTCTTGTAAGTTTTGAATCTCTGTATGGCACATGAGATGCCTTTCTAGACTTGTCACCTAATGCTGATATCACATTTCCCAAAGCCAACTGTAAAAGTAAAATGAAGACACTTCACACTTGTAAACCTTGGGAAGTTCATATTTATAAGAGGTTTATGATTTCTTTAAAATGTATAGCAAACATCAAAATGGGGTCAAGGGGAGTCGGCCAGGTCGTACGGGGGTCACTGTGTTACTGAAAGGGGACACTGGTGGCCCCATGGAGGGCTCTAGCTATTCGCCAGGGGTGACAGATGCGGTATTTAGCGTCTCTTCACCCAAGAATGTCTGTGCATGGTGAAGAGCCATACACTAAGAGAGGTGACCCTGTTACGCAGAATGCAGCAGATCTAAAGAAGTAAACCTCGAAAACAGTCCCCAATCGTACGGTGTGAGTGCCGTGCCTATGGGATGAATGGCAGTGGGTGAGTCTGTCTCAAACGGCACCTTCTGGGATACCAGGCGACCTCCCAGGGGTAATATAGCCTTACCAAGTATAGGGGCTCTACTTGGTGGACCTTATAATGCTCCCTTACTCGTGAGACCAGAATTGAGAGCACAGACATAAACTTAGAGCATAAGGAGAGCTCCACAATTGAGGACTCTGAAGAGGGTTTCTGCTCAGAGGCTCCGCAAATTGGGGCAGCTGGACAGAATACAGTTGAGCAAGGAGCAGGTGAGACTCCTCTGATTGGGGAGGAACACTCATCCCCTTGCAGTTTAAGTTCAGAGAAGCTTGAGGTCTGATAGAGAAGGTCAGCACTCTTGGTCTCCAAGTTACCAGAAAGAACTGCTGTGGTGCTGCCAAAAAGTGGGCGAGGAAGGCCAAGCTTGCAAAGGCTCCTACTGGGGACTCTAGCAGCGGCCAAAATTGGTCCGCTCGAGGCAGTAAGCCACAGACTCTGCAGAGGAGGCCAAATGAGTTATGGTGAGTACCATTTCTTTTATTCAGACCGATCTGCAGCATAGCATTGCTGCATCTGGAATTTTTACTAGAACAGTAGGCGATAAAGGAATTGACATGGCACTGATACAGGAACAATAGTATCACGAGGACTGTATCAGGGGAATGAATATTCCAGTATATACCCTGTATTCTGCGGGAAGAAAGGATAGACTCTGGGCTTGTATCCTTGCGAGGAACATAAATATATGGGTGCTGCAGGGATTCTCTTGTAGGGACTTAGTAGCAGTCCTAGTAAAGTATAATGAGGATGGGGCAGAAAGACGGCTGGTTGTCTGTTCCGTTCATCTGCCATATGATTCCGAAGATCCTTCCCCATCAAGGTAGCTGGAGGAACTCGTGCAATACTGTGAGAATGAAAACCTCTATTTAATAGTGGGGGTGTGACTCCAATGCACATCATACTGCATGGGGTAGCTTCAACTGCAATGGTAGAGGGGAGAACCTAATGGAATTTCTCAATTGTTTGAATTTGGAGATTGTTAATCGGGGCAACGAGTCCACCTTTCGCAGTGGTTCTAGGCAAGACGTGATTGATATTACCCTGGGGTCCTATGGAGTTCTAGAAAGCATCACTGTTTGGAAGGTTTCTTTAGAGCCCTCCCTGTCAGATCATAGACACATTCTGTTCACTCTACAGGGCTCTGCGCTGGTACCCCTGATCAGGAAACCTAGGGGCACCAATTGGGGCTCCTTTCGAGAGGGCCTGAGGGAAAAACTGGAGAGGGGCCCTGAGATGAACATGAAAGATGCAGTTGGATTAGGGCTTGCAGTTCATTGGGTTCAACAGGCCCTTATTACCGCCTATGAGGATAATTTTCCTCTTAGACCTGTTAGAAAAGGTAGAAAATCTCTGAGGTGGACATTGGAGCTAAAGTCCCTCAGAAGGGAAGTGAGACAGCTCTTTAACAGGTGTCGAGCAGACAACAATTCGAATAGCTGGGAACTCTACAGAGAGGCTCAATGGAGATATAGGAAGGAGGTACGAAAGGCTTCCAAAGAGACCTGGAGGACTTTCTGTAGCTACATAAATGATCTACCTAGGTCAGCTAGGTTACATAGGGCTCTATCTAGGGACCCTAAAATCAGGCTGGGATCTTTGCTGGCTCCTTCTGGACAGCATACACAATCTGAAAGGGAAACCTTGCATCTCCTGCTTGCCACACATTTCCCCAACTCAATTGTTATGGAGAGGGGAGCAGTACCTGCTGCTGCCTGCCATACCAAAAGTTTGGACTGGTGGGTGGCTGCGAGGATTGTTACCTATCAGAGAGTGGGGTGGGCGATTGATTCATTCGTCCCATATAAAAGACCAGGTATGATTGGGATATTCCTGGCTCTACTGCAAGAGGGACAGGAGGTCCTTATTCCTCACCTGGTCAGGATCTTTCGTACCTGCCTGGCGACTGGATATGTTCCAGCCATGTGGTGCCAGGTTACGGTAGTGTTTATACCTAAGCCCGGTAGGAATTCCTATTGCGGACCTGGGGATTTTAGACCTATCAGTCTCACATTGCTCTTACTTAAGACCATGGAGAGGCTGATGGATAGATTTTTAAGGGATGAAATTCTGGCGTTCAAGCCACTTCATTCCAACCAACATGCATACCAGGCTGGGAAGTCTGTGGAAACAGCTCTTCACAGCTCATGGTATGGGTTGAGAAGGCTCTTGACCAGCAGGAGATAGCCTTAGGAGTCTTTCTTGATACAGAAGGGGCGTTTAATAACACCTCCTATGACTCCATGTGTGTGTGCAGCACATGCTAGACATGGAGTAGATTACACCATCATACGATGGATTAGAGCCATCCTGGAGGGTTGGCTGGCCATGGCGACTCTCGGGGGACTTTCCAGGAGTGTCGCAGTGTCTACAGGCTACCCACAGGGAGGTGTTTTATCACCTCTCCTATGGTGCCTTGTTGTCAATGAACTGTTAACAAGGCTCAATGAGGGAGGTGTTTACTCACAGGGATATGCAGATGACATCTGTCTTCTAGTGGTGGGAAAATTCCCAAATACGGTATCAGGGCTCATAAAATGGGCCCTTTATACCATCAAAGTGTGGTGTGACGAGCTCAGTCTGTCGGTTAATCCTGACTAAACTGGGCTTGTTGCATTCACTAGGAGAAGGAAACTCCCAAGGTTCTTCGAGCCTCGTTAATCTGGGACAACCTTGCATCGCTCCATGTTGGTCAAGTATCTGGGAGTTATCCTGGATTCACGACTGACCTGGAGGGAACACGTGGATGTTAAGGTGAGGAAGGCTCAAAATTTGTTGTGGGCCTGCAGGAGGGCCTATGGTGTGACGTGGGGCCTGAGACCCAGGGTGGTTCATTGGCTCTACGTCTCTAACATCAGGCCATCCGTCACCTTTGCATCCTTGGTATGATGGCCTGGTTGTCAGACAGCCAGTGCCAAGAAGAAACTAAGCAGAATACAAAGATTAGCATGCTTAGGGATAACAGGAGCAATGTGCACCACTCCCACCAATGCTGTGGAAGCACTTATTTGCCTCCCCCCACTGGAGTTAGTGGTTCAGAGTGAGGCGAGGTCAGTTGCGAATCGTCTCTGGAGTCTGGGATGTTGGTTGTACCTATATTCCAGTAGAGGACACAGTAGTATTTTGATGCGGCTTCAATGGTCAGATCCCATATTTAATATGGGAGTTGACGTTATGAGGCCAGCATTCAATCTTGAACCCAAATATAGGGTTACTATGCTGATGAGGGAAGACTGGACTAAAGCAACTGGTGCCCCTCCTGCAGTCAAAGGGCTTGTCTGGTTTACAGATGGGTCCAAGATGAAGGAGGGGACCAGGGCTGGAGTCTATGGGCAATTTGCAGGAAGAAGGCTCAGCTTTTTGCTAGGCAGATATGCAACAGTTTTTCAGGCTGATATATATGCTATCTTGGCCTGTGTTTACGAAATTCAATTTCAGAATAGACTGGAGAAATACGTGAGTATCTGCTCTGACAGTCAGGTGGCTTTGGAAGCTCTTCAGGCCATCAGAACGTCTCCTTTGGTCCACCAGTGCCAAAAGGCGTTGAATGACATCTCTACCCAGCATGCAGTGTGGCTATATATTATATCCCTGGACATGCTGGAGTAAGAGGTAATGAGATCGCCGATGAGCTGGCAAGGGGCGGCTCTGTTCTGGGGTTTCTTGGACCTGAGCTGGCCCTGGAAGTCTCTAGATGAGATATACAAAAAAGGCTTAGTCGCTGGTTGGTCAACCAGCATTGGACAAGATGGTGAGGCCTTGGTGACACCCAAAGACAGGCTCAAGAACTAATCTTGGGACCTAGTCTGGGTGCCGAGGCAAAAATTCTGTCCTTTAATAGGACTCAATCCAGGGCTGTAACTGGCCTTCTTACTGGACACAATACCCTGAGGAGACATCTTCACCTACTAGGGCTGCTGGACAGTCCATTGTGTAGGAGGTGTGGAGTGAAAGAAAAAACCTTGGCTCACATTCCTTGTGAATGTGAGGTTTTGGCCTCATTTAGACACGCGTATCTGGCCTCCTTTTACTTGGAACCAGAGAGTATTAAGAGTATAAGCTTGGGGGCCATCTGGAACTTCTTTAAAGTTACGGGGCTCCCATGATTTAATGTGGGGCACAAAGGGCCCATCATTAAGGCCTAGGTGCATCGGGGCTGTGAGGTCCCTAACCCAAGTGCAATCAATCAATCTATCTATATCTAAACATTAAAATAACACTACCATATTAAAGACACAGTCAGAAACATGAAACCAACTTCCACATCAGTGTGCACAATTTTTCCATCACTTACGATAACCACGCCACCTTTAAGCCAAAGCATTTAATAAAGATATGATAAACAAAATACTGTACAAAGAAAATATGCCTAATCTGTTCTTATGAATACGTAGTAAAACAAACAAACAAAAAAGACATTCATGTGTCATGCATTACAACATGCAGTAAGGTTTCAATTATGGTAATGAGTAAACCAACCCATGGAAAATTTCTTGTTTTAGCAGCATATTCAAACACATATCATTGGAATGGGATGAGTAACAGCCACATCTTTCTCAACAACCCAACACCCAGCACACCCAACAATTTAAATGGTATACAGGTAATTCCCTTCCAGCTCCTTCAAACGATTCGTTATCAAAAGAAGTACCAAAATAATTTTAATCAAAAGAAGTATGAGTGCAAAACCAATACATGCAGGTTCAAAAGCATTACTTATCTTCCAGTAGCACTACTATGCACAACATATATCATTTAATGACTGTAATTCTTGATGCTGAAAATGCTGTACACACATTCATACTGAATGGAAGGTAAAAGAAAAATACAGCTATTTCAGTACATCACATTTAACCCTTGGCCATGTACAGGGTAATTCATAAGTCCCTCTGGGATTTCCGACCTCTGCAGTACAGTAGCTGGGATGGTCACACCGAAGGGGAGCATGTCAACAAAGGGAGAGACACCTCAAGTTTCTGTCCAACCTTACAGGTGCTCGATATGTCCGGCTTGGTGATGCAGCAGATGTCAATCCTGTAATCAAGTTCCTGCCACACACTTTGCAACATATGGCAGTCGATAGCAGCGACTGCCTCCATGATCCTTTGTCACAGCTGTGGTAAATCACGTGGCATCGGGGGCACGTAAACACGATCCTTGATGTAACCTCATAAGAAAAAATTGCTGGGGGTTAGGTCAGGTGACCATAGAGGCCAGGTAAGAAGAGGAGAGTCATTGTGAGAAGCGTGCCCAAGCCAACGACTGGGAAGATTAGCAGTGAGGTGAGCACAGACATCAAAATAGAAGTGCGGTGGGGCTCCGTCTTGTTGGAAAATGAAGTCCTCACTGTCTTCCTGTAATTGTGGCATTA
>Ga0136643_10018025_pt1 | contig 10639 bp, 10 predicted proteins | sample TergutLab28metaG_FD_96883 | JGI IMG/M metagenome (GOLD analysis project Ga0136643, IMG submission 96883) | Labiotermes labralis P1 segment gut microbial communities from Petit-Saut dam, French Guiana - Lab288 P1 (version 3) (version 3) | ecosystem: Host-associated > Arthropoda: Insects >... | reverse complement strand
TTTGTGCCTCTATGTCATCCCCTTAGAAAAGAATGTTGGGGTGGCGCCCCGGGGAAATCCAATAATATACTTAGTTTTAACCCCCCCCCCCCCCCAAAAAAAAAGTTCATTTTTTTTAAATGTCTCGAACACTGAGAGCGCGGTGTGTGAGGAGTTACTGGAGCTAATATTTATCAGATGTGACCGTCTGCAAGTTGCGACTTAAATCGTTGAAACTCCCGCAAGCGCACGGCGTGGGTATTGATGAATCCTGTGGCATCTTGAGGCTGAAACCCACCGTGCTGATCCATAGACACAAGGTTCTGGTTGTAGAGAGCCACGCGAGAATTTCGGGCCACTGCTCGAACTAGAACAAGATGTAAAGTCAAATACTCTATTGTCCAACTAATGCACTCAAATATATAAAACCGTTAAATTGTTTAAAACCAATTAAACTTATAAAAACCGCTCCAACATGTTTCGGTTCACGCAGGAACCATCATCAGGGAGCTACAACCAGAGCTCAGCTAAAATTACAAGCCTTGTTCAACTGTGCGTATCGGTGCAGACGTTGTCAGTGTTATGGGGGGATATTCTGACCTGGTGTGCGTGTGTATGATTCACTGTACAAAGAAATACTAGAACACATACACACGCACACCAGGTCAGAATATGCCCCCATAACACTGACAACATCTGCATCGACACGCACAGTTGAACAAGACTTGTAATTTTAGCTAAGCTCTGGTTGTAGCTCCCTGATGATGGTTCCTGCGTGAACCGAAACATGTTGGAGCGGCTTTTATAAGTTTAATTGGTTTTTAACAATTGAACGGTTTTTTTTTTATATATGTGAGTGCACTAGTTGGACAATAAAGTATTTGATATCATTGATGCACGTTGTAACCATGAAGAAGATGAAAGGTTTTAAAGCCCTTCTGACCCATCTTTTTATAGTTGGTAATGAAGAATCTGCGTTATCTGTAGTCTGTGTATACAGTCAATAGGACTGAAAACAGAAAACTGGAACCGCTGTTCTGTATCACAGTTAAAGAATTAAGCCCCATTAATAATCAGCAAAGAGAACTTAAAATATAATAAATTATTCTGGGGGCATTAACTGTAGCCTGTAATTTTTAAAGACGTTGGAGACAATTCAGATAATTGGCGATAACTCACCTGACCCCTTGTATAACTCCACTTGGACCCAACCTGTTACATAGCGCTGTGAGAGAGCAATGCACTCCCGAACAAATTCACACTCTGGGCTGAACCAAAAGCCTATAGAAACACAAAAATCAGTAGCAATGTTACAAGAATTGAGTGAACTACAACAGTAGTGTTATGAAATTTATCAAGTATTGCCTAATCCAACCGCGGTAGCACAGTGGTTAAGGTGCTGTGCTACAAATCGGAAGGTCGTTGGTTTGATCCCAGCTGGTGTCAGTGAATTTTTCATTTACATAAAATCCTTCCGATCGCACTATGGTCCTGGGGTCGAATCAGCCTCTAACAGAAATGAGTACGAGGAGTATTTCCTGGGGGTAAAGGCGGCCGGTGCGTAATGCTGACAACCTACCACCATCCTGTGCCATTGTCATGAAATCTGGGAAACTTAACTTCCTAGAAACCTCTGGGCCTGAACAGGCCTGTAATGGGACCGCTTTACCTTTACCTTTACCTTATTGCCTAATCCAAATTGTTTTAATGTAGCAGTATAATCTATACCATGATATTCCTTCTACAAAGCACAGTTGCAACCGTCTAACACAGCTACTTGAAAAAAATATAATTTCGTAACAAAACTGTGAAGTTATCCCTATGAACACCATACAACATACAAGGGCGTGGAGTTACAACTCCATTAACTTTCAGGCGCTTTGGAAAAATTGCGAAAAGCGAATACTAGCTTCGTCATGTCCGTCCGTCCGCATGGAACAACTCGGCTCCCACTGGACGGATTTTTATTAAGTTTCATATTTGAGGATTTTTCGAAAATCCGTTGACAAAATTCAAGTTTCACTAAAATCTGACAAGAAAAACGGATACTTTACATGAAGACCAATGTATATTTTTATCATATCTCGCCCATTTCTTCTTAGAATGAGAAATGTTTCATACGATTATTGTAGAGAAAATCAAAACACACATATTACGATCGGTAACGTTTTTTCTTTTCGAAAATCACGCCGTTTATGGGATAATGTGGAAAAATATTGTAGAGCGGAACAGGCCACAGATGACAATATGCCGCATGCGCATTACAAGCTGGATACCTAAGGCTACAAATACACACACTCAGGTTGTGTCATCGTTATTTTTTTCCACTGCAAGAATGGTTGCACGAACGCTCCTCAATGTTACGTTATGCGTACAGTAACTGTCTTGTTAAACTAGGCACGGGATAGAGGTGAGTGGTCAGCTCCATGTCCGAGCACCTTGTACTCGCTAATTAGGAAGCTACGTAAGTCTGGACACTTTGGAAAAAAGAAAAAATTCTTACCCCTGCCAGGAATCGAACCATGTTTCATTGGTCGTCCAGTCCGGAGCTTAGACATTGTACCGAGTATGGTATTCCAGACCCATAATTTCGTAATAGCAGTAAATTATTTCTTGAATGTTAAAATTAAAAGTAATAACATGCCTGTTAATATAAAGGCAGCCGATATTCCCTTTCAGTCTAATTCTCTCCTTTCAAATGGTTATATCACAAGAAATCTCCTTATTAAAATTCAGTACATATTTCTTGTTTTACTGCAGACAAGATGTTCATCCAGCCCATGACAACGGCACCGATTTTAAAGACAATGAGCAAGCTTTATAAATTACAACATTTCTTGATAACTTACTGACAAATGTTTTGTTTTAATTGTAAATTCATGTGGACTGAGGAGTATCAGACCCTGCTGATCTATGTAACAAATAACCAAAGAGTATTTTGTTAGGAAACGTTCTCATCTTTCGTTTGGACCACAGAAGTTACCATGTCTGAACTCGTATCATTACCGTTGTACACGTAGTCCGCCATCTTGTCACGGATGAAAGTCTTCACACGCAGCACCTCTCGGTCGAGGCAGAAAGTCTCAAGATCCGTGTGCGCGGCATGTAGGATAGTACCACCAGGCGTCTCATACACACCACGTGACTTTCAACAGCATGAACAAGGAAACAACATTGTACAGTTGACTATATTTAGTGAAAGGTTGCACGGTGAAGCAATTGTATATATGACTAGGTCAAATGAGATATAGAGTTATGGACACATAAATTATAAATATGTTACAGTTGCTGTAATATTACATAGACAGCTTCGTTTTGTGGAAGGCTTTTAAAGAAAATCAGAGAACAAAAACTGCAGTTTAAGTATGGTTTAGATACATCAATTTATGCTCAGCTACTGGGTTTGTTGAGGAAATTTTCTATTAATAAAAAACACTGGAACATGAAAACTTGCTGAAACAATAATTAATATTTAGTCTATAAATGGGGAGTTAAGAATTCTCACACAAGTATTTAGGAGGTCACTGGTTTGAATCCTTGCTAAAGGTAGAATGTTCCAAGTTGCCCATGGGTTTTCTCAGTCCCTTCAAGCAAGTTCTAATATATTATTTGCAGTAGGCCATGACAGTATTCTCCCACGTCTCTGGATTCATAATTCTTACTTATTGTGAATTTTATTTCATATTTCTCAACCATGTACTTGACAGATTACTATGACATAGCTAATGAGTCAAGTTTCTTGTAACAAAATCCTAGACATATGGTCATCGTCATTGTCATTATCATCATCATCATCATCATCATAACAGATCAAGTTCTTTGCATGTTCCACTCACATGAACTAAAGGTGTTTCCTTCACCTTCTGTAGGGCAGCCTTGTGTTTCTTCTGTTATGTAGCTCATATTGCTACAGCAGCTTTGGAATTCCATTTTTATTAATTCATTTCTAATGTTCTTACTATTTCTGTTCATAGATTTTATAATTTATAGATAAAAAATAAACCTACTTCATCTCTAAAATCACAAAGTCACTCAGACACCTACTTTCAACCCAATGAACCGGTTCTCAACAATGTCGATCCGACCGACACCGTGCTGTCCTCCAAGCTGGTTCAGAACAGTCATCATCTGCAGAGGATCTGTTACTGCTGGTCCACCCTCTGTCAAGTTCTGTATGCTGATTGGTATGCCTGGGAACACATAACAGCTGTTCAGCAAAACAAAGAATATACCAAAAATTACTGTCCATTTTCTTTGCTAATACCTCTGTGTTTCATCCATATATGTTCTGCAACATAATTGTAAAACAAAGCAAATGAGCTCAAGTTAGCACTTCTTGTTATGTTAAAGAGGTACCAAGGACATATCCTGGTCTGACATAAACTATTCTGAATGGGGTCAATCATGGTTTCTACAAACATCTCCAAGCAAATTCCAGGATAGTTCTTCAATTATACAGTAACTGCATCCTTCCACATAGTTTAAGTACATTAACCCTTATCCTGCTAATGTGGAGAATATGGTGAGCTCCTAATAATGCCAGCAAATGGCAGATGGGATTTAACTCGGCGTTTAAAGGGTTAAATACTAATTTTCCTACCAACCTGTGCTATGCTGATATATTGACAGGCCTGCTAAATATACTGTAACTAAATTATATATTTTAAGAAAACTGTAAACTTTAATCTCTACAGAATATTCAGTGATACCGTGTTCAAAGTTGATCTGCAGCTTGCAAGGTGTTTCTGGAGCACACTGAGGATGAAGAGTCATTTGAAATATTTCAGCAGGGGTTGGTTCAGCTGGATCCTCCAGCACACCAGATTCGTAACTGTAGACATATAATGCAATGGCATAGACTGAGTAAAGACAGAACAGCTTCCAGCACATAGACTGATGTAACTACTTGTAGTTTCAACTGAGTTACTTAGAATCTTCCTGAGTTTAAATTGTTCATTCACTGTAGAGTATTTTGGTCATTTGAGCATGTCCAAATGGTTAAAAAAAAATATGTCAGAGTAACTAACTACCTTCATGAAGAAGGAGACAGCAAATTCCTTAAAATCTACCCCCAAGAAGGCAGCATCAAGTTCCTCTGTAAACATATATATATATATAATTTTTATAAGTTTGGCATTTTGTTACATCAGAAAGATTTCAATGAATATGGACTGCTCTGAATACATCAGGTGTCATATATTTTTGTATAATTTTGCACAGGATGCAGAAACACGTCATTTTCAATCTGTCAGTTGAATTTTATGCCCTAAATACTATATTTCATATCATGTTTACGTTAACTTCACAATTCATAAAATGAACAAATAACAGAATGGTTGTCTATCCATCCACATGTTTCATCTCCAAAACTGTTCAACAGATGTTACTGAAATTTTGTATTGCTGTCTACGTTCACAGTTGTCAGATAAACATAATTTTGGTTTGTATCAGTCCAGTAAAACTCTCTACTTGGCATGAAGCTCAACTTGAATTTAAGAGTTTGCTTCATAGTGGCCCATCTTACAAAATGTTATTGTATAGTAATTTTCCTTTATTGGAAAAGATAATTTATGTAGTGTACATATAAAAGCAGTCCCATTACAGGCCTGGACAGGCCCAGAGGGTTCCAGGAAGTTAAGGTTCCCAGATGTCATGACAATGGCACAGGATGTTGGTAAGGTTGTCAGCCCTATGTACCGGCCACCCTTACCCCCAGGAAATACTCCTGGTACTCATTTATGTTAGAGGCTGAGTCGAACCCACGACCATAGTGCGATTGGAAGGATTTTATGTCAATGAAAAATTCCAAGGACACCAGCTGGAATCGAACCAGCGACCTTCCGATTTTTAGCACAGCACCTTAACCACTGTGCCACCGCAGTCCCCACTGTACATATACATATATATAATATATATGCGATGAAATGCGTTGTTGCTGTAAAATTAATACTGTGGTGTCATGGTCTCTACAGTATTGGATTTACATCTCGTTTGTACAAATGCCAAAAACTGTGAGGAACACACAAGTACAAATGACTAATATGGGGTAAATATTGGACAAGATAAATATTGCTTTCAGTGTATAGCTGAAGGTACTGCCTGACCTGATATGCATAAGGTTGGCGTCCATACTCCAAGGCTCCTTTTTTGTTACTGGCACAGGAATACCGTGACTTGCTGCATATTGGATCAGATCCTGACGACCCTGGAACCTTTTTATGAAATTTTCGATTCTCCAAGGAGCTAACACCTGTATGTCATGAAAGAAACGTTATGAAATATTTGTACAATTTGGTCTGTTACTCTGGTACTGTGAATAACATAAAAAGTTCCAAGTAGAATACTGTATACTGAGAGACAGAAGTAAGAAAGGTGAATACTACACACAGAAGATCAGCACAGGATATCTTCCACTTGTACTCTTGGAACATTAAACATCTGTGTTGGTACCAGTTGTGCTTAGCACCATAATATCTTTTGTAAAACTGTGGACATGAGGACCAGAAGAGCAGTGAAGTTACAGGCTTTGGGCATCACCAGTCTTCACTGTGTGGAGTAAGCCATTAACGTAAAGGCAGAGTGCATACACTTAACAGGTATATTCAACAGTATATTTAATGAATGGCATATCAACATCTGTGATCTTTACTATAATCTTATAGTACTGTATAACCGTCCCTGTACCAACAGAAAAAATATGGTGCTCCAGGAAGTGTGTGCTTTTCTCATATCATAGCAACAGAACTACAATTGAATGTGATTAGTAATTATCTGTACAGATCTTCCCCATATCATAGTAAGGCACTAATTTGCATTTCTGTACAGAATGACCTTTCACAAATTGTGATTGGAGTTGCTTGTACAAGCATTTAGACCTTCATGTAAAGTTGTCATTAAAACTCTTAGATCAAAATAAATATTCATATGGCGCTCCAGTTCTTCATAAAATTGTCCAGTGACAGTTTTTATGAATACACATTTAGCAGGTCTCTAGCTCCTACATGCATACAAGCAAATGAAAAGTAGTTTCAATAGACATCCCACAGCAATGATAGAGTATCTAAAATTTATTAGGAAAAGATAAAGGTAACGTAAAATAAGTTTTTCCAAGTCTGAGACATGCCGGCATACATGGTGAGTAGAGAGATATCTCCATTCATTCTTAACCTCAGCACTAGATGGAGGTGAGTGGAACTTCTTACCCTGATCACTCCTCCCCAGTAAAGAACATTTGTAGGCATTGAATGGAATGCAGAAAACTGAAATTTGAATGTCACACAATGGAAGCAATAAACACTTGTACTAGAGATGGTAGTCCCGGCACATGAGCTGCCCATGAGATTATTGCTTCGGAATACATGGCCCTTACCTTCACTTGCGGCCACAGTGCGTAGCAACTCAGCTCAAAACGAACTTGATCATTGCCTTTGCCAGTTGCACCATGGGAAATAAATTGTGCCTTTTCTTCTTGTGCCACATGGATTAATCCCTGAGAAATACAGGGCCGGGCCAGGGATGTTCCTAAGAGATAACGTGATTCATAGATCAGGCCAGCGCTCACAGCAGGCCAGATGAAATCTTTCACGAAATTGTTCCTCACATCATCGATCACCACCTGCAAAAATCATGTCAACTAACATTAATATCATTCAAAATAGAATATTAAGTCCAAAGTAATTATTCACAATATTTCAAGGGCCAATAATTCATCAAAAATTGAAGTAGGATTTAACTTCAGTTAGTGTGCGTGTGTGTGTGTGTGTGTGTGTGTGTGTGTGTGTGTGTGTGTGGGTTGGTTAGGTTGGGTTGGGTTAGGTTAGGTAATGTTGGGTTAAGTTGGGTTTGGTTGGGTTAGGTTAGGTTGGGATATGTTGGGTTGGGTTAGGTAGGGTCAGGTTGGGTTATGTTGGGTTGGGTTAGGTTGGGTTGGGTTCGGTTGGTTTGGGTTGGGTTCGGTTGATTTGGGTTGTGTTAGGTTGGGTAGGGTTGGTTGGGTTGGGTTAAGTTGGGTTGGGTTGGGTTAGGTTAGGTTCGGTTGGGTTCCGTTTGGTTAGTTTGGGTAAGGTTGGGTTACTTTGGGTTAGGTTGGGTTATTTTGGGTTACTTTGGGTTAGGTTGGGTTATGTTGAGTTGGGTTGGGTTGAGTTGGTTTGGGTAGGGTGGGGTTGTGTTGGGTTGTGTTGTGTTGAGTTGGGATGGGTGGGTTTGTGTTGGGTTGGGTTGGGTTGAGTTGGGTTCTGTTGGGTAGGGTTGGCTTGGGTTCGGTTGGGTTAGGTTAGGTTAGGTTAAGTTGGGTTGGGCTAGGTTGGGTTGGGTTGGGTTAGGTTAGGTTGGGTTAAGTTAGGTTTGGTTGGGTTAAATTAGGTTAGGTTAGGTCAGTTTAGGTTAGGTTAGGTTGGGTTAGGTTAGGTTCCGTTGGGTTAGGTTACGTTAGGTTAGTTTGGTTAGGTTAGGTTGAGTTACGTTAGGTTCATTTGGGTTGTGTTAGATTGGGTTGGGATAGTTTAGGTTGGGTTAGGTTAGGTTAGGTTCGGTTATGTAAATTTCGGTTAAGTTAGGTTGGGTTAGGTTAGGTTGGGTTGGGTTAGGTTAGGTTCGGTTGGGTAAGGTTGGGGTGTTAGGTTGGGTTGAGTTACGTTAGGTTGTGTTAGGTTACGTTGGGTTAGGTTAGGTTGGGTTAGGATGGGTTGGGTTATGTTAGGTTAGGTCAGGATAGGTTAGGTTGGGTTACGTTAGGTTAGGTTGGGTTATGTTACGTTGGGTTGGGTTGGTATGGGTTGGGTTTGGTTGAGTTGGGTTGGGTTGGGTTGGTTTGGTTTGGTTTGGTTGGGTTGGGTTAGGTAAGGTTAGGATAGGTTAGGTTGGTTACGATAGGTTGGGTTAGGTTAGGTTATCTTAGGTTAGGTTGGGTTAGGTTTAGTCTGGTTGGGTTTGGTTGGGTTGGGTCAGGTTGTTTTGGGTTAGGTTGCGTTAGGTTAGGTAGGTTATATTAGGTTAGGTTCGGTTAGGTTAGTTTAGGTTAGGTTAGTTTGGGTTATGTTATATTGGGTTAGGTTAAGTTAGGTTAGGTTAGGTTTGGTTTGGTTAGGTTAGGTAGTGTAAGTTAGGTTGGGTTAGGTTATATTGTGTTAGGAGAGTTTGGGTTAGGTTAGGTTGGTTTAAGTTAAGTTAGCTTACGTTACTTTAGGTTGGGTTGGGTTACGTAGGGTTGGGTTAGGTTGGGTTGGGTTAGTTTGGGATGGGTTACTTTGGTTTGCGTTACGTTAGGTTAGGTTGGGTTACGTTAAGTTGGTTTAGGTTAGGGTAGGTTAGATAAGGTTAAGTTAGATTGGGTTAGGTAAGTTAGGTTAGGTAAGGTTAAGTTAGGTTAAGTCAAGTTAGGTTAGGTTAGGGTAGGTTGGATTAGGTTACGTTCAGTTAGGTTAGTTTACGTTAGATTAGGTTAGGTTCGGTTAGTTTAGGTTAAGTTGGGTTAGGTTGGGTTGAGTTAGGTTAGGTTAGGTTAGTTTAGGTGAGGTTAGGTTAGGTTGTGTTAGTTTAGGTTGGGTTAGATTAGATTGGGTTATGTTAGGTAGGGTAAGGTTAGATTGGGTAATTTTAATTTTGGTTAGGTTGGGTTAGGTTACGTTAAGTTAGGTTAGGTTAGGTACGGTTACGCTAGATTAGGTTAGGTTAAGTTAGGTTAGGTTAAGTTCGGTTGGGTTAGGTTGGGTTAGTTTGGTGTAGATTGGGTTGGTTTAGTGTCGGTTGGGTAGGTTTGGGTTAGGTTGCGTTTTGTTGGTTTGGTATGGGTTGGGTTGGGTTTGGTTGGGTTGGTTTTGATTTGGTTGGGTTACGTTAGGTTTGGTGGGTTGATTTGTTTTGGGTTAGGTAGGTTTAGGTTATGTTAGGTTAGGTTTGGTTGGTTTAGGTTGGGCTGGGTTAATTTGGGTTGGGTGGTTTTGGGTTGGATTGTGTTGGGTTGGGTTGGTTTAGGTTGGGTTCGTTTAGTTTGGGTCGGGTTAGGTTGGGTTGAGATAGGTTAGGTTGTGTTTATTTAGGTTTTTTTAGGTTAAATTAAATTATATTATGTTAGGTTAGGTTAGGTTAGTTTGTGTTAGGTTAGGTTTGGTTGTATTCAGTTGGAATAAGTTACGTTAGGTTAGGTTAGTTTATGTTAGGTTAGGATGGATTAGGTTAGGTTGGGTTGGTTTATTTTGGGTTGGGATGGGTTAGGTTGGGTTAGTTTAAGTTGTGTTAGGTTAGGTTAGGTTAGGTTAGGTTGGTTTAGGTTAGGTTACGTTACGTTAGGTTAGGTTAAGTTAGGTTAGTTGACGTTAGGTTGGGTTGTTTTAGGTTGGGTTGTGTTAGTTTGGGATGGGTTAGTTTGTTTTGGGTTATGTTGTGATAGGTTAAGTTTGGTTGAAATGGCTTGGGTTGTGTTGCGTTGGGTTGGGTTGAGTTGGGTTGGGTGGGTTTGTGGTGGGTTTGTTTGGGTTGGGTTATGATGCGTTGAGTTAGGTTGGGTTAGGTTATGTTAGTTCAGTTTAGTTTAGGTTAGGTCAGGTTAGTTTAGAATAGGTTAGGTTGGGTTAGGTTATGTTGGTTTAGTTAAGTTAGGTTAGGTTAGGGTAGGTTGATTTGTGTTAGGTTTTGTTGTGTTAGGTTGAATTGGGTTAGG
>Ga0136643_10018024_pt1:2500-10640 | contig 10640 bp, 6 predicted proteins | sample TergutLab28metaG_FD_96883 | JGI IMG/M metagenome (GOLD analysis project Ga0136643, IMG submission 96883) | Labiotermes labralis P1 segment gut microbial communities from Petit-Saut dam, French Guiana - Lab288 P1 (version 3) (version 3) | ecosystem: Host-associated > Arthropoda... | reverse complement strand
TGGAAAGTTCTAGTAAGAGTGTTATTATAAATATTGAATTCTGAATAGCGATACGCAGTAAACAACCTGTAACACATAACATGGAAAGTTCTAGTAAGAGTGTTATTATAAATATTGAATTCTAAATAGCGATACGCAGTAAACAACCTGTAACACATAACATGCAAAGTTCTAGTAAGAGTGTTATTATAACTATTGAATTCTGAATAGCGATACGCAGTAAACAACCTGTAACACATAACATGCAAAGTTCTAGTAAGATTGTTATTATAAATATTGAATTCTGAATAGCGATACGCAGGAATTCGCCTGTAACCCATACATGATATGGAATGTTTTAGTAACTGCGTTCTCAGAAGTTTGTTTCTTTTGCGTGGGTGCAGCATTAAAATTAATGTTCAAACCTGCTGTTGCAACAGTGCAAGAATGCTTACTGCTTACCCAGCTTAAGGTATTTTAGCAGCAACAAGCCGGAAGGTCGCGGGTTCGATTCCAGATGGTGTCAATGGAGTTTTTTATTAACATAACCACTCCGGTCGCATTATGGCCCTTGGGTTGACTCAGCCTCTAACAGAAATGAGTACCAGGAATATTTCCTAGAGTGTAAAGGCGGCCGGTGTTAGAACTGACAACATTTCCACCTTCATGTGCCAAATGTCTTGAAGTCTAGGAGCCTCAACCTCATAGAACCCTCAGGATCTCTCCAGGTCTGTAATGGGATTACTTTATTAAGTATTCACACTATTTATTTCCGATACCATTGCCGCTTTCTTTGCCAAGTAATCATTTTTCTTTTAACAGAATCTGTTTTATAAAATCTTAATTCGCCTCTAACACTATCAGCAACATGAATTAAGAAGACCGGCAATGTACGCATGACGTAAAATTGCTGTGCATTAGCGTAGCCATTGTTGACGTACAAAAGCAATACCTATTCCACATTCTGTTCGTGCAACTGTAACAGTCGTTAACCAGCATGCAAAGCGCATGCGCCGCATTATATTGCCATCTGTGGGCTGTCTCGTTCTAGTATATTTTTCCACATGTCTCATAAAAGAAACGATTTCTGGAATAAAGTTATTGAACATAAAATGTGTTTTGATTTTCTATACAACTTTTGCCAAAAATCTCTCATTCTAAGAATAATTCAGCGACATACTACTGTCATACCGTACATTGGTCTTCACGTTAGGTACACGTTATCCCTTTCAGTCTTTAATCTTATAAAGCCTAGCGGTTAGTGTATGTACCACTAATCTGAACGTTAAAAAATCCTATATTCCGCCACCAAAGAATTTGTTTCGTATGTATTTAAGAAAGGAAAAATGAAGTTTTTCCTATGTAGCATTAGCTGATTGGTTCTTATAACTGAGACAAGTGTTTACTGCGCGGTAAGAACTGGGTCTTTAAATAAAACTGATTAGATTTCGTCCCTAAATGGTTAATGGAACTTGTTTCAACAGATTTTCGAAAAAATATTCAAAGTTCAAATTTCATGAAAACCCTTTCAGTGAGAGCCGATTTGTCATAACAGGACGGACGGGCAGAAAGGCATGACGAAGCTGATAGTCGCTTTTCGCAATTTTGCAAAAGAGCCTAGAAACCAAGCATATCAAAAATTCTATGATTGAAAAATCAGATGGGACTGATTGATAGGCTTATATTTCTCAGAAACCAGCCCACCATATTGCAGTGGTATCCACGCCGACACCAATACATCAGTCTTGTACAAACATTCTTATAATAAAACCTAACAAATACACTAATTTCTCAAATGTATTTTTGGAATGAAACTCTACATGTTTCGGACAGTTCCTCTGTCCATCATCAGGAATTTTTCACTGTACACACAGCAATGGTATATGTCATACAGGTTTGTTGACAGCTTGCGAGCAGGATCAGCACGGAACTGCACTTCCGTCCTGATCCTGCTTGCAAGCTGTCAACAAACCTGTATGACATATACCATTGCTGTGTGTACAGTGAAAAACTCATGATGATGGAGAGAGGAACTGTCCGAAACATGTAGAGTTTCATTCCAAAAATAAACTTGAGAAATTAGTGTATCTAGTTGGTTTTATTATAATAATTTATCACGATGCACGGTCACCTGAATGTCAAAAACTTGTACAAACGGACGATATGTTAAACTGTAACTCTTCCGATTGTGATTCATATCTTACCTATTTATGACGATTATTAAACTTTAAAATAAAGGTATTGAAATATGTAATGCCAACGGGGTGAGGCGAGAGAATATTTCACAGTACAATTAACAACATCCTACTGAAAGCTCAATTGTATTAGGAGTTCAAAAAACAGTACATCTGAAAATCTGCAGACTCTCAGATATTACAAGCGAAATTCTTCGTTTAGTATAAGCAGACCTGTATGTAAATAATGTTCATTCATTCAAATTATTTGTAAACGTCCGGATCATCTCCCTATGCAGAGCAAACAAGTAGAGAGAGAATAATATTTACATTCAACTAACATGGTAAACATAAACCGAATGAGTTTCGTGCTCTTTGAAAAACTTCGAAATATTTTAAGATAAAGTTCAACCGCTAATAAATAATTTTCCAGAGAAATTTAATACATCAATACTCACACATAACATCCAGCCTTCCTCCCATTCAGCTTCCGTTGTCTAATGTGGGTATTACCAATGCTATATGGCGTGTCCATTTTACTTTTTCTCACTACATGTATAAGGAAATAACACAGAGGAACGTGAAACTTCTCCATACTGACATTTGGCTGGTAGAAGCCACGCTGCACAAAGCAAGCTGCATAATCTCAAAAGGTTTCTGAGAAGTGCGACAGGAACAGCTGTCATGAGTTAGTTATACGTCACTTTATGACCTGCCCTTAAGGAAGTAATGTTTAAATTTCGTGTTTAATTGTAACTCCATTTGAGAAGCAAATTAAAATTTAAAAGAAACTTGCCGATATCTTTTATAAGTGTTCACTGTGAAACAAATTTTTTAGGTCTACATGACGTAAAGATGAGCCTAATTAAGAGTTAGAGCTTTCTATAAAAACATAAAAACCCCATTATGGTATCAATGAATATATTATGTTAGTAAACATTTACTACCGCAGCGTGCAAACAATGTTTGTGACGGTCTTGTGGTTAATAAATATGAAGTGTATATTGAACACCCAGAGGAAAAATTCAAGTAAAATAATTAACTAAAAATTTACTGACAGACGACACGCTGGTGATGGTTGTGCATATGTAAAGAATTTGTGAAAATTTATTAGCGGTGCAAGCTCCAACTCTGAATGTACATCTTTGCCGACAGTTTGCGCTGTCGTAATTTATATCCACAGTGACATCACACACAAACTCCGGGCTCTCGAAATTAATGGAAATCGGAATCGTCTTTGAATAAATTTTGCAGTTCTAGAATATTCCATGACCTGCCACTGGCTAAACATAATCATACAAATGTCGCAAATTTAGAAAATTAATCAACTCCACAAACATTACCAGTCTTCATCTAACCGTGTAAGGAAAAAGACGAGAGATCTGCTTGCAGAGTCTCACGGCATTTTGAATAGGAGGAAGTATCACTGATGTCAGCTACTCAGTGTGCACTGGGTTAATGGTTTTAGGCAGACTGAAGGTGCATGTACACAGCAGAGCCATTAGTGCCCGAGCGTTGTGCTTTTGGGATTGAGATTACTATTGACACGTTCAAAAGACATAAATCGTCAGCTATTGACCAAATTCGAACAGGCGTGATCAAACAGAAGGTAGAAGTACGTTCTGATATATGTATGTATATATATATATATATATGTATGTATGTATGTATATATATGTATATGTATGTATATATATATATATACACTTACTTACGTACTCCATGGTGCAGAGTCCTTCTTGAGAAGCTAATTGGTTTGCAGCTAGTCAAGAAATTCCCCGCATTTCGCGGAACACAAAGGTTCATTACCGCACTCACAAGCGTCCGCCACCTGTCTCTATCCTGGGCCAACCCAATCCAGTCCATATACCCACATCCCACTTCCTGGAGATCCTTCCTAATATTATCCACCCATCTACGCCTAGGATATATATACATACATATATATATATATATATATACACACATTTTAAAACTCTTTGGAGTATAAAAAAAACCACAATAATGAAATAAGTCAAACGTTGTACATATTCTTACGAAGAGTGATAAAGGAGACTGCAGTAGCTATGGCGGTATATCACTCTTACAAACTACTGGTTACTTTCTTACTTAGTCTATGGAGCAGAGTACTTCTTGAGACGCTAACCGGTTTTTAGCTAGTCAAGAAATTCCTCCCATTTTATGGAACCCGAAGTTTCATTACCACATTCACAAGAGCCCACCACTTGTCCCTATCCTGGGCCAGCTCGATCCAGCCCATACCACCACATCCCACTACCTGAAGATCCATCTTAATATTATCCTCCCATCTGGGTCTTCCAAGTGGTCTCTTTCCCTCAGGTTTCCCCATCAAAACCATGCATGCACCTTCTTCTCTCCCCCTATGTGCTGCATGCCCTGCCCATCTCATTCTTCTCGATTTGATCAACCGAACAATATTTGGTGAGGAGTACAGCTCATTAATGTCCTCATTACTTAGTTTTCTCCACTCCCCTGTTACCTCTTCCCTCTTAGACCCAAATATTCTCCTCAACACCCTATACCCACACACCTTCAGCCTTTGTTCCTCCCGCAATGTGAGCGACCAAGTCTCACACCCATACACAACAACAGGGAAAATTATAGTTCCGTATGTATGTTAATCTTTATATTTTTGGATAGCAAACTGGAAGACCATATATTCTGCACCGAACGATAGTACGCATTTCCTGACTTCAATCTACACTTATTTTCGTCCTGAATAGAATTTTGAAGGAAGTTCCCAAGTATTTGAACTTTGTCACCTTCTCAAAGGAATTATTATCACTCTTTACACTGTGACTTCGTCCTGCATTCTGATTTCGAAAAAAACTACTAGTACATACACAATTTATCCAACTTTTTTCTCTCAATGTTAACTTCATCAGTAGCTAAAATTACTGTGGTTCGTCAGCGTGGATTTTGAATTAATAGATCAACTGCTGTTCTGATATCCTGCATCAGACAGGTGCTTAAGAGAGAAATGTAAATTCAGGTGGGTAGTACACGGGGATTTAGACTTCAACAAATCCTAAGATTAGGTTAGAAGGGAGGATTTGTATGATATTCTCTTTCTGTTCCGTGTACACATTCACTAATTAGGTTCATAAACTGCGTTAAATGAAACTTATTGAAAATTCTGAACACGGAAACATTTCTGATGAAAAGATTATTCAGTATAAACTCAAACAAGAAGAGGCTTTTCGCTATTGCTTTTCAGATTTTCACTAGCAGGAGATATCAGAGTGCCCAAGTAGACCAGAAGGGATTTAAATTTAATTATCCCATACTTTTAGCTTCCAATCTACACTGATGATGTTAATTTGAAGGGCGAAAGCATACATGAAGAAAATCAAGGAATGTTTTGTGTCTAGTAAGGAGATCAGTCCACAAGTAAATGTTGAGGGAACTAGGTACATGTTCACTTCACAGGCAGCAGTACAAAGCACAGCCTAAGAGTAATCGACAAATCGTATGATAATATGGCCCAAGTTCAAATATGAGAAAACAACTCTGGCAAACAAACGTTGCGTTTATAAAGAAATTAAGGGGTGGGTAAATTCGGGGAAGGATTACTAACATTCCGCACAGAATCTTATTGTCTTCCCATCTGCTACCCAGGAAAGTAAAGATCAAAATATACACAACTATTATCTTGCCGTCTGTTTTGTTTCGCTGTGAAACTTCTTTCTTACATTACGGGAAGGACAAAACTAAGGTGTTCGAGAACACGGTCCTGAGTTCAATATTTGGTCCTAAGAACGATGAAGCAACAGTGGGATACAGAAAAATACATCATGGGGAGCTTCATCATTTACACTCTTTAACAAGCACTAATTGTATCATAGAATTAAGAACGAGATGGACGAGGCATGTTGCATGCATAGGACAGAATATAATGCATGTTGGTTCTTTTTGGGAAAAGGGAACTGCTCGGAAGATTTAGGTGTACATTGGCAAATACTATGAAAAGGGATATTAGGGAAATACGGTGGAATGTGAAACTGGATTCATCTGGCTCAAGAGATGGACGAAGGCGGCCAGATCTTGCGAATACGATGACATACCTGTGGTTTCCATGAAACGTGTTCTCTGTTGTGAACCTCTACGCATCTCCTAACACCCAGTTGCAAGTACATATTTCAGCAGGCTTGAGTCGCCACCTTCTTACTCCTTGTCAAGGCCAGCACAGAATTTCACACTACTGTCCACCTGCGCAGAATCCAGTTCACACGTCACGTTCTTTAGGTTCGCCCCAATTTATAGACAGATTTTACAATCCACGTTTTCTAAAAAGTCACACACTGGTTGAAAACGTGAAACAGTAAGATTTAGAAGCTTTTTCCGTCTTCAGTCCCATAAAATTCTTAATAAGCTTAACATTACGAAACACAACAAATTCATAAAAATTTATATGGTCGGTTCCGGCTGGTCGGTGGCTAAGCCTCAGTTCAGGTCCGGGGTTCAAGCGTCCTGTTCTTTTGGTAACTTTTAATTTTGGGTTCAAAAACGAGGTAAAAAAATTGTCTTCCGTATTAGAAAATGGATTTACCTCCACAATAACAGATTTTTATCAACAACAAGTGTTAAGTGAACATTAAGACCAATGGCGCAAGCGAACTTACAAATAAAGTATTTGGAAAACATTAGTATGTATTAAAGTCACTAAAATAAAAAAGTCCATCAAACACATCAGTTGGTACACAATTCGTTGAATAAAGTGGGTAATATCCGAAAATGTTTATATCATTATGTATTCAAAAATCGTGGTGTGCCTTTATTAAATGTTTTATTAATTGCATGGGTTTATATGTTTAGTGAGCAGTCCACCTAATATACAAGACTTTAATTGCACGTGTACTGCAAACCAAATGCTCTGACTCATGTACTTTTCGTCAGTATGATAAAGTACTCTGTGACGATTGCCTCTTGAGCGCAGAATATTTCGGTATGGAAAGAAACTTGTTAAAAAAAAGAATATATATTTATTTCATTACCATGTATGGTTTAATACTTCAAATTCTCTACAGACGCCAACGGTATAGAAATTCAAATTAAGAAGTGCACTCTAATTCGGACTGCATGTCCAGCTACTTCATGAAATAAAATAACTACTTATAAATATTACCTCAACCATATATAGGCATTTAAATTTTAAATGCCATTATATTGCTGAAACATACACAACATTAAACATAGCATTAAGTTCTTCTAGAATAGCAGACTCGAGCCAGCTGTCTAGTAACTGTTGAAATTAATTTTAAAATATTTCACAATGGTGAAATGATGATAAAGGAGCAAACTATTCGCATAATGTTAGACACGCAAAGTGATTTCTCCCGTTTATAAGGCAGCTGTGTGATCATCCTTGCGAGACGGACCAGTTGCCAGTTGTGATACACGTGAGTCTGTAGACAGTGTCCTGGAACGAGCGTAAGGCACGTGGGAAAAAACAAGAAAAAAACGCGAAAAGGGCCAAAGTTGGTGGAAGAGGTGCCTGTCAGGTATCCGCATTGCAGGAATCAGGAAATGGAACACAAATTCTTAAATTCTAAAATTTTACACGTAGTTTATAGTCTTGTACCGTCTCCTCACGACTACATATCAACAGACGTGCGGCATAAGCAGCCTAAGACCCTTCGTACCAAGGCTTTACAGCAAGGTAAAAAAGATAGGTGTGGAATGTGTCCTGAAACAACGTCAGAACTGGTCTTTGAAAAGCTGAGCAGGAATATTAGTCGCATCATGCCCAAAATTTGTCCTTATAAAATGCCATATATTTTATATGTTTCATAGAAAGACCAGTGGATTTACTCGCCGACGTTTAGGAGACGTAAGCCATTAATTACACTGACGTCATTATATCTGACGACTCGCATGCTTTTTTTTCCCCTCTGAACATTTCGCGTGATGGCAGGCAGCGCGACGCTTGCTGCTGTTCCCATTAGCCGTGATTCGGAATCCACCTA
>Ga0136643_10018019_pt1 | contig 10641 bp, 9 predicted proteins | sample TergutLab28metaG_FD_96883 | JGI IMG/M metagenome (GOLD analysis project Ga0136643, IMG submission 96883) | Labiotermes labralis P1 segment gut microbial communities from Petit-Saut dam, French Guiana - Lab288 P1 (version 3) (version 3) | ecosystem: Host-associated > Arthropoda: Insects >... | reverse complement strand
TGTGTAACAGCTGTCAAAGTTTCAAACTTCTCTGGCCATTATCTCCATAATCGTTCAACTTTGGATATAGGTGTTTTGGGTTATATCGGTATACTTTAACATAAGGAACACTCTCCCGAAGTCTTGCACATTCCTCCTGGGACACCCTGTATATATGATAAAAGTTGTGTATGGACTGTAATTCTACTTCATTTCTTTATATATGTAATATAGCAAATTAATTTGTTGGCAGCTTTTAACAAGACATTTTTGAGGGAAATATTTGGGTTTTTAAAAAGAACTAAGAGGAGAATATATTGGATTCTCTTTGTACAGCAGCACCCAGTTTGTTCCTTCTTATTCGAGCCATTTCAGTGTTTATGTATCATGTACTATATTTTTGGTTCACTTACAGATTTAGTAGCAGTGTTGACACCTAAAGGTCCATTGCGTATCTTGGTGGAAACTGCACAAGAACGAAATGAGCAGATTTTTCCTGCACTTATATATTCATGTGAGTATAGTTACAATTTGCATGTATGTTATACAGTTAATATGGCTGGTTCACATTGTAATGTGTTTTGTATTATCTTGTATGTTATATGACAAAGAGAAATGTGAACTGTTTGTAACATTTAAATATGAGAAAAACCCAGAATTTGTAGAATTTATCGTAAGTTTGTGTACACAGTTCCCTGTTTTCTGAAAGTGTCTGTAATTCATGAGCACGCATAAGGCATGGTTTGTGACAGGTGTTTGATGTGGGGATTCCAGACATCCTGCATACCCATATACTAAAGTTACAGTAATATCCAGTTTCATACTGACATTAAAGTTGGTGGTCCAATGTAATAAAATTAAATGTGATTATTTTCTACTTAACCATGAGTCACTGATGGGTCATGATATTGTCAGGAAATGTTTAGCACTTAAGTTGACTTTTTGCCTGGTGCTTAAAACAATTGAATCATGAAGCTGACCACCTACATCTAGTGCTAAGGTTAAGAATGTGTATAGATTTACCCCCATCAAACATATATATTCATGTTATTATTATTTACAGTGATATTGATACTTGGCAAAAATGCTTCTGCATACCACTTATTTATAGACTTAAGGACATTAAAGGTTTTTAGACACTAATTGAAGGACAAGAGGAGACATAGGTTATGGAATGAACCATGTCTATTTACAGTGCTGCATTTAAATATTCGTTGTTCTAAGAATTACAACCTTATGCACACAACAGATTAAATATGGGATACATTCCATTAAAACCAAGTTTTTAAGAAGGCTGTGATGCTACCAGCATGGTATGTGAATCACTGTTTTGTATTCCAGCAACATACATGTACAGTTACATAAGCATGACTGGAAGTGATGAACCAGAATCTACTAGCCATACCACTCCTGCTGCCACTACTTCTACAACAACAACAACAACAATAACAACAACAACAACATCAACATCAACATCTAGATCTCACCGTGCTCCAAATTGCCCCACTCCTGATGCAGAAGGAGACCCTGAGAGTGGATTCTCCCAAGAATGGTTTTCAAAACGTGAAGAGAATGTAGGCCGCAGGCAGAGGGAGGTCAGGGAAGCTTTGAGTGGACATCAGCCAGTTGCAGATTACAGAACATCCCCACAACAGCAACAGCAGATAGAAATTGATGCCGAGGAACGTGAGTGTCAGCACAGGTTTAGTTATTCAGTGACATGCCTAAGCCTCAGTAAATATAGACCTATGCACTATCTGTAAAATGCGCTTTTGCATCATGCTGTTGGTCATCTTATTTCATTTACTATGTATTTTTGTCAAATACAGCCAGTGTCTGACACTTATCATTCACGTATCACTTCCAGTTTAAGCTGTAATATCTTAAATATAAAAATTAAAAATTATTGTTGCAGTGCAAGGTTGTTATTAAAGGGAGTTGTAAAAATGAAGTGTAATAAGTGCATGTTAGCTTCATCATGTCTGTCCTTCCATCCATCCATTTGTAGACATGGAGTACTGAGCTCTTGCTGGATGGATTTTTGTGGAACATATTGTTTTATCAAAATTTGTCAAAAATTCAAGTTTGGTCACAATCATACAAAACTAACACACGTTACAGAATTATGTATGTAAGTTTCTGACTAGTTTGGTTATTAACATTACCATCATGCCTTTGTACTGAAGGTTACCAAAGTTTATGTGGTTTTTGAGGTTACATAGGTTACCAGTGTTTATTGCTTGGAATGGTTGTACATTGCACAAGCAGTGGTTTGCTCTGCAGACATTTTATATCTTGTTCTAATTTCATGCACACATACAATGTAGGAGGGAAGATTCATGTAGATGTTGTGAAGGTACATCAGCCATATAAAATATACTTGTATCTTAGACTGTGTAGTTTAAAACCTTTGATCAAGGTAAGTATAATAATTGTTAAAGTATAACAAGAATTTTGATCACTTCTGACCACAGGTGTTCAAGTGTGAAAGGCTAATCGTATAGATATTCTTCTAAAGGCGGGATTAACCGCAGCAATGCAACAGAGAAACTTTATGGTAGGTTGTGGCATATTTATGTATAAATAAGATGTGTTGCAACACAGGTATATGACAAACAGGACAGGAATAAAGAGGTATAAAAATAACTCAAGAGTTGTATACCACCCTATTAGTAAGGGAGAAAAAGATTGTAGCCTCCAAGATAAAAGTGTGATGAAATTATTCTGTTACCGTGTTTAAAAAACTTTCAGTTTAGACAAATAAACACCTAGAACATCAAACACAACTACCACCATATCTTTTACTGTCCAAATGTGCTATGTGGTTCAGCTTTTCCATAAAGCCATCATCAAGCTCAAGCCTACAAATAAAAAAATTAAATTTAGTTGTGTTGTGCTGTTCATTTTTACAGGTGGTGTGAAACTTGGTCTAGGAGACTTCATTTTTTATAGTGTGCTTGTTGGCAAAGCATCGTCCTATGGTGACTGGAACACCACTCTTGCCTGTTTTGTTGCTATCCTTATTGTAAGTATTGTTTAAAGGTTCTTTTTAGGGGTGCAAGAGGAGAGGTCAGTTCTTTATGATGATACACTTACTGCTACAGCTTTATCAGGGGTGTTTAGTGTTTAAGGGTTTTATATCTTTACATGAAACTTCAAACTTCAGTCGTGAAAATCTTACAGCACTTTAGCTTATTTTGTTGAAATGTATTACAGATGTACTGCTTAACATAACTCAAGTGGCAAAATATACTTTCAAGCCATAGGTGTGTTTGTGTGTATGTGTGTTTGTGTGTGCGTACGTGTGTGTGAGAGAGAGGGGGGAGGGAGGGAATAGGAGTACGAGTGATTTTAATTGCTTATATATCGTTGCTAGTACACTTTACTCAGTTACTCAGTCCTAGAAGTAGCAACGAATCAAGTGACCTGTAACAGGATAGGTGTGGGCTGTGGATGGAAAATTAAGTTTGTTACATTTGTGGTATTGTTTCACCTTTTCAAATTGGCACAACATGTGGTATATCTAAATCTGAAGATGTCTAAATCTAATAATAGCACACATTACAAATTATTTCACATGATGTTTAGAACATTTTCTTGATGAATAATAACATGCTGTCCCACTTCCTTTCCTTTCCACAGCTTGTAGTGTCATTCCACTGTTCATTGCTACTGCCTAGAATCACACTGGAACTGCAATGAGTTATAAGTCACTGGATTATTCATGTCTTTTTCATGCCATATTTGAGAATTTAGACCATCACCACTGTGGTTCATTCTGTGCTTACGTGCACATTTTATTTGCAAGCTACCGTCATTCTAATTGTGACCATCATCTCCACATCTTCCATAGCTGAGATAGTGAAGTCTGCCTCAAGAAGTGTCTCCCAGCACAGAAATACACTGTGTCTCTGTATCATTCATACGTGTCAGCCCATCACACTCTCAGTGGTTTAATTATTCTAATGATACTAGATTATACTCATGTTTCTTTGTTGTATAATTTTTTTCACCTTTCAACCATTTTATATCACAGAAGTCCAAATAGTGACCTGTAGTTGAATGTCTTAAAGTAGGCCACAAATACTGGTATATTCTTTGTAAGTCATTATTCATAATCCAGCCATTTGGTAGAGCCGGCAAAATATTTCGTGGGTTAAGTACAATGCTGACAGCCAGAACAGTACTATACCAAATTGAGCAGTTTATTTAACACATTGCTAATATTTATTGCTGCTTTTTGCCAAGTCTAATAAACATAACAGTTTAAAGTGCCAATATTTGTATACTTTTACTTCTTCTTGTAAAAATATGACAAATTATGGTTCCAGCACTGTGATCCATGACTTTTTTACTTTCAGGCAGGTGTTTAAAAGAAAAAGTTGTTTAGACTGGGCATGTCTGTATGTGTTGTTGTGGAAATACCTGTTAATTTCTTTCACACATTGTATGTTTTATGTATGACTCTGAATTTTATTTTTGATTTTGCAAACGTATTTGTGTGTATGTGTTTTTAGACCCATTATGTCCAAATGCAGACCTTGCAAAATGTGAACATAAATATGTGTAGCAGGAAAACGCTTCATTTTTGTGGGTCCAGTACAGACTATTATTTCTAAGTGTTATAGTTTATATTTTCAGTCACAGTTTCTTTCTAAAATAATCTCTAACATATTTGCACGTACAAAAATACAGATAAATGAAAAACTGGAACTCTGTTTGCCTGTGATCTGATATATTGCAACACGTATAAAATACTAGTATTAGAAAATTTCAAAACCTAATTGAAGAACAGTACCTTTCAGAGTGAACCAGAAAAGTTGACATGGCTGTAGTTTGTATCATACAATATCACACATGTTCTGCACTACTGTCTGAATGTTTGTAACATCTTCATCCTGAATTTTTTGCATTTCATGGGTTGGAAACAGACAATGGAAGCTTTCTGTTGCACACAAGTAGCATTATCTACAGTAATGTTCCATTGTTGTATGAACATTTCTAAATTACGGTGTACATTGTGCAGAACTGGTTGTATTTTGAACAGTCTTCTGGCTGTACAATTATCAAGTTTCATTGTTCATGAAATACAAGTATAAGAACCATCAATGGCAGATGATATCATTTTTCAGATGTAGCACTGTTCAAATATGGGGTAGCAATACTCTCCCTTGTTGAAATTTTTATATTATTGTCCGGGTTCTGATTAACACCTTGCAGTATTAGAACTCAAAGTGATGTTTTTATTTCATTGTAATCTGTGTCCATCCACGTACATACACTTAACCATATTTCATTATGCTGCTTGTTTGGCTGCATATTGAACAGCAAGCTTGTTCAATTCCCAAACAGTTATATCAATTTCTTTGTTGTTCACATATTTTTCATATAGTTCCAAATAGTCATTTTTGTCTTTCACACACAGATACACAACGTCATTGCTTATCTGCCTGTGGAAAAATGGCTGCTCCCTCCCTGTGCCCACCCATACAGTATCAAATAAATTACCAGTTGTAATCATCATTTTCACCCAATCCTCATCAGGAGAGCATTGGAATCAGCATCTGCAAAAAACACTTGTACTAACTAACCAATTGACTGTCAATCTCCTCTGAATCTAATGAAGTTTATTAGCACTCATTTTGGTTACACAGACTGTACAGGTCACAGAGGTATGTAAAATCTACAACAAATTCAGAAGTGTGCTTAATAGAGACACTGCAGATGCTGTTGCCAATGACATACAAGAAGAGCTAGTGGAATTCTGCCACTTTTGAAGGTGATTTGATTTATCAGGGATGTGCTGTATTTATTCATAGGTTATTCTCATAATTCAAATACCTTGGGCAAGTCAGAATACTTACCTATGTTTCTTTACAATTAGGGTTATACTAACAGATATGTAATACACATTTGCATGTTTTTGTTTTTTTTTTTCCTGATATATTTGTGTATTTTATTGTGTGGTTGCCAGTTTCACCTTGAAGGATCCCTCAAGCCCTAACGTACCCATTCCTGTATAGCTGTTACATGTCAGTGTGATTTTTGACCTGCTGGGGCATTTAGAAACTAGCAGAACTGAAGTGGTGAACAAATTTGACATGCACATTGGATAACAGACAAAAAAAATATGACAGTCTTTCCATGTATCCATTATATAGGGTCATTATTTAATCTGATCACATTGGTCACTTTCTGCAATTCTTGCAACTTGCCATGAGTTAGGGTCATCACAGTTTTAGTTAAATGTATTGCAGTTAATAATAGGTGTTTGCTTATAAATTTTAAACAAGGTTCTGAAAGTGGTTTCCTTTGGCTTTCAGACATAACATGTCAAAGTTCTGTTGTTGAACATGAAGACACAACATCCTGGAAATTTTTTTTTTTAGTGTGGGGGATCATCTTCACTGTGTTGATTATTACTGTACACTTTGTCCATTAATATTCCCCACATATAGTAATTCCACAGGCCCATATCTGGTGAACAAGGGAGCCATAATCCCTTGTTTATTATGCCATAACCAGAACACTGTCAGCAGCACATAGAATTGTTTATGGTGTGAGCTATTGCACTGTCTGGATGGAAAAAGGCTTAGTTTTCTTGCAATTGGCCAGGTGTTGTTCAGAAATTTATGTCAGAATATGTGTAGCATTTTGATGTGAATCTCTGGGCTGAAATAAAAAAAAAATTGGCCCAGTAACTCTAGTTGCACTCATAGTACATTACACCAGCTGTGATGTCATGGCACTTTGTGGCTTAACATGGGACTATCAACAGACAAATTCCCATTGTTCTGACAGTTCATGTATCCTCTCAGATGAAACCAAGCTTTGCAAATAAACAAAATGAGTGTAGTGTCTTTGTCTGTTTTATGCACCCTTTGAAAATGCCAGTTTACAAAATCAGTCGCTTCAAAATCTGTTTCATAGAGTGTTTGAAACTCATTTTTTTTAATGACAGTTGGTGAAAATGCACCTGAATTTTTACACATCATGCCAATGATGCAGGTGTCTGCTTGCTGTGCAAGTGTGATCAAGAGTTTTCTTGGAGATGAAGCGCCATTTTCACCTAGTGTTTCTATGGTTAATACATGTCCATTGTATGTTCTTCTGGAATGAAACCTGTTGTTCAAAATATTTTCGCAAACTTTTGCTTTGTATTTGAAATGGTGCATGAGGAAAATTTCAGGTGAATTCATGATGACATTTCAAGGATCTATATTTAGCATATATATCATCCAGAAAGACATGAAACTCCATTGGGATCCCCATTGCAACCCATGACTGGCTGTTGATGCATTCAAACATAACAAACTGCCCTCGATAGGCACGTGGGCTTGGTACAGAGTTGGCCACAGTTGCTCTAAGCCAACAGGAAGTGACCAGTGATATGTCTCAGAGAAGATATGGCCCTGTCCATAACTGAATGCCATGAGGGGCAGTCTCATTTTCCCCACAGGAGGTTAAGTAAACTATCCGGGATGTAAATATAGAAGATTAATTCTGTTTCAGGGACTGTGCCTTACACTGCTCTTACTTGCCATTTTTAAGAAAGCATTACCTGCTCTTCCCATTTCTATTACATTTGGGCTCATCTTCTACTTTGCAACAAGGGAAATTGTCAAGCCATTTGCAGACAGCTTGGCAAGTGAACAGGTGTTTATCTAGCAGGTTCGAATTTATAATTTGTATTGTAGATGTAAGTCATATTTATTGTCATATAGTTGTAATTATTCAATACACAGTTCACATTTAACACCAGGATTACTGCGGCCAGGAACTGTGGACTGCTCAGTTGCTAACATGTAGAGCACTGTGTGACTTTGCCCCAAAATGGGCAGTAGTTTTTGTCCTGTGGTAAGAGCATTAAATTGTCAGTCGTTAAAATAGTTTTTACTTCAGACTGTAATGAAATTTATGCAATGATTTATTATTTTTCTTGTTATTATTTTTATGAGTCACCTACCATGAGATACTGGATATAATAGAAGGTAAATAGCTTTATGGTACAAGAGTATGAGTGTAATTACCATGAGCTACTGTTTGCTGTAGATAACTCATCATTCATTGACATAACAGGTAGGCTGTCTTTATGACAGAGCTTCCTCCATTGCTGTTTATTGTCCTGTAGCACTTTAACGGTTATGTATATCATTCCTCAATTAAGTCTCTCCACTTTTTCCATGCCTGTACAGTGGTATATTCACCTTTTTCAATATTTATGCTCTCAAAGCAATGCTACTATCTTCTACTTGTAGTACAAATTTTTATGATTGTACTCTTAATTTTTGGTAACATGTCTTGAATTTTTATTTTTATTATCTGACAAACTCAACTATATGTATCTGTTGTAATTGGTTTATTTAATACTACTGCATGCTTTGGCTGTCCAGATGAGCCATCATCAGGTAGGGCATGGATACACAAAAACAGTAAAGGAGAGAGGCCTTTCCTGACAAACAATAGGTAAAACGCTGGTATAAAATAATTAGTATTCCAAAAATGGTATAATAAGCAACATGAAATTAATATATAGATTATGTTACTAGACTTTGAGTATAATCCAGTGTTTCATATTAAAATATAAAACTGTAATATAGTAAAATAAGGTAAAATATGATAAAATGTAATAAAATATCTAGTGGGAAAGCTAAGCAGTCTGTATTTGTCAATGTAATGTAAAGTACAGTATAAATCTTCGTCTTCTTCAGCACTGCAACTATGGTAGAGCCTTGGCTTTCTCAACAATATCCTTCCATTTAAGGCAATCCTGGACTTGTTCTGCCTATTTTATAAGTTTCATCTTTCTCAGGTCGTTCCTGACGTCATCTTCCCATCGGGACATAGACCTTCCCACTGGCCTACTTTTAGATGGCTTCCATTTGTATATTTACCTTACAATACTGGTTTCAGGCATTCTATTTATGTGTCCAAACCAACTCAATCTTTGGGCTTTAACATCATTTATTATGTTCCTATGATTTATTAACTCATCAAATTCCTTGTTTGTTTTAATTCTCCAAATATCATTATCCTCTTTAGTTGGCCCAAATATTTTTCTTATTATTTTTCTCTCAAATACGGAGAGTCTCTGTATAATACTTTCTTTAAGGACCCATGTTTCACAACCATAAACTACAATTGGTCCAATTACTGACCAATATAACTTTAGTCTGGAATTCCTGGACACCAATTTCCTTTAAAAAGCATTTTATTTGCATAGAATGCTTTATTCCCCTTGGCAATTCTTTCTCTAATCTCTTCTTCCAATGTGTTGTTTCCATCCACAATTGTACCAAGATAACTGAATGAACTGACCTGATCAATTTGCATAATTTCAACCTTTAGTCTATCTGTTGGGTTTCTTTCCTTGTACATTTCATGTACTTTCTTTTATTCTCATTTACTATTAAATCAAACTGTGATTAAATGTTTTTCAGTTTTTCAAAAGTATCTATCAATGTTTGTTCAGTTCAGGCAGTAATTAGTATATCATCAGCATATGCTGAACATTGTTTCAAACGTGTTGATATGTTACCTCTCAGTTCTAACTGCTTTAAAATATCATCAATAACTATGCTAAATAGGGTTGCTGACATTGGGTCGCCTTGTTTTACTCCCGTCAATATTTCAAAATTTTCTGTGTAGTTTTGATTTACTTTAACTCTATCCTTTGTATCTTGTAATGTTTTTGCCATCAGGTTAATTAGTTTGCTTGGTATTTCATAGTTGTTTAGGCATTTGATTATTTTATCTTTATACACTGAGTCAAATGCTTGAGTGTAACCAATGGAGACATTGTGCAACTCTGTGTTAAATTCTTGACATTTTTCGATAATTTGTCTAACTATAAATAAATTGTCAATTGTAGATCGATTCGGTCGGAATCCCATTTGGCAGTCTTCTAATTTGCTCTCTACTATATTAGACAATCTGTTATTTAGTAAAATTGTAAAGATTTTATATGCTACATTCAGGAGGGTAATTTATCTGTAGTTACTACATACCATCCTATCTCCTCTCTTATATATAGGGCAAATTATTCCTTCTGTCCATTCTGTTGGTAGAGTCTCCTCTTCCCATATGTTCGTTATTAATTTGTGTATCCTTCATTTTAGTTCTATCCCACCTTCTTTTATCAGCTCTGCTGGTATAGTGTCCGGTCCTGCAGCTTTGTGTGTTTTAAGTTTCTCTATTACTTGATTTACTTCTTCTACATTGTTGAAAATTATATTTTCAAAGACTATTTCCTTGGGTCTGACATTCATACTTTGTAAATCACAAAAGTGTTGCTTCCATCTTTGTAAAATGTCTCGGTGTTCTGACAGTATGTTACCACTTTTGTCCTTACAAAATATTGGTAGCACCAATTGTGATGGCAAGTCAATAAGTATCCGCACAGGTGTTATAATTTTTTATGGGTTGGCGGTACTGCTTTCTGCGCGCACATGCTAACAGATAGCACCTTTGTCTCTACTTGTGGAAAGTTTCAGCGTCATCACACAGTTTATCTTTGCGCTGTGACACAATTAGAATGGCTGCGCCACTGTCCTTGTGCACGAAGGAAGAACAGCGTGGCGTGATCCGTTTTTTGTGGTCTGAAGGTGTAACAGGAGCTGAAATCCATCGAAGACTATCAACTCAATATGGGGACAGTGCTTT
>Ga0136643_10018018_pt1 | contig 10641 bp, 5 predicted proteins | sample TergutLab28metaG_FD_96883 | JGI IMG/M metagenome (GOLD analysis project Ga0136643, IMG submission 96883) | Labiotermes labralis P1 segment gut microbial communities from Petit-Saut dam, French Guiana - Lab288 P1 (version 3) (version 3) | ecosystem: Host-associated > Arthropoda: Insects >... | reverse complement strand
GGGGGGGGGGGGGGGCTGCGTGGTGACAAAATTTGGTAACGTCTTGACGTCTGCTTTCGAGGGAATATTTTGAAATTCGCGTTAGAGAGTTGCTCCATAGCATCAAGCTTGTGCAAATCGTTATCTCATTACGCGCTCAGGTTTCGAAATTTGTGATGAGAGTGTTTTGTGAGAAGCATTCAGAGTAGAACGATATTGACACCAGCTATTCTTTAGCTTCCGGACACAGCAAAATATTGATAGGTTTGACCAGTTGCAGGACCTGCTGGACGCATACTGATTCTAGCTAGCATTTAACTAAGCGAATAATATTGACAGACCCTACATGTGTGAAGTTGTTAGTTTCAGCATTGCACGTATGTGTTTGGCTTAGGCTTAAGTGTCCGTTTGTCGGATTAGTTACACGCGGTCTAGTTGAGAAAAATGTAGAGGCCATTGGAGTAAAGACGTTAGTGATATTTTGTATGATTTTCAGTCTTCTTTTACATAAAGATGTTTGTTTCATGTTTAATTACAACTTAATTACTGGAACAGAATTTCCTCACTTGTCACTCAATTATTTTACCAACCACTGCACTTATATAAATTTATAAAATTTACACGTTAAAACATTAAAAACGCTCCGACATGTTTCGGTCCTAGGACCATCGTCAGGGAGCTATATCGTCCTTGCTAAAGTTACACTATTAAAAGTCATATTAATTTCACTATTCCAGTTGGTTTTGTGGCAGCATGCCTGTAATATAAATTACACGAAATAAGTATCGTCAAAATAAATATAGAATAATTTTGTACACAAATAATTAGGCTTGTTGGACTGATGTGAATTTATTCTTACCGTGTTGTGTTGTGTTGCCAATAGTGCCCTGTTATGGATGTGCATTCTGTGTTTCGTGGCGTGATACTGGCAGCAAGTTAAGTGGAAGGATTTTCGTTGTGTTTATAAGTTCATAGAGGGGGTTGAAGTCACTGAACTGTTGTTCCGCGATTAATATTCCGTGTTGGTGGAATGCTAGCATATATAAGGTTTCCCAACAGTTCATATGTGTACCTTTTGAGCATATTTTTAGTAGTTGTAATGTGTCTACTATTGGTCCATATTCATGTCTATTTTGCAGGATATGTAATGCGTAGGCAGACTGTGGGTTGTTGGTTCTTATATATCTCACATGTTCCTTATGTCTTACGTTTATGGGTCTACCTTATTGTCCAACGTACACCTTATTACATGTGTTACATTTTAGTTTGTATATTCCACTGGGGTTTTTATTATTAATCTGTTCTTTAGCTAGTTGTTGCTGGACGGTGTTGGTTGCCCTAACGGTATAACAACGAAAAAAAAAATCCTCACTTGTCTTTGTGAGGGTTGCTTATACGTGGAAGAGAGCTAAGTTGGCAAGTGACAATTATGTCCAGACCATGTATAACCCTGGAAGAGGAAAGTTCGAAGGAGCCGTGAATGGGAGGCCAAATCTCTGGTATAGACATACGGTTGTGTCTTATAATTTTCGAGTTTGTAATCAAACCATTTCTGAGCCAAGAGTTTCACTGGGCGAAACGGCCGAGGACAGAGATAGACATACTTGGTCTAGATGAAGCTCGTGTGACATCACGTTCATACTTCGTAAGATTAAAGAAAAATCGAGTATTGGAAGAGAATAGGGTCGCAATAATCCAGGGCGAGGAATTTCGGTGACATCAAGCTCCACATAACTTGTCCCTGTCTGCGTTATTGTCAACCCATATGTCTTGTTTTCTTTTCTTTTTTTACATTCCTTTAATTTCCTTTCTTCCCTTTTTCTGTTACTTTCTTCCTTTCATTATCCTTCCTGTTTTTCAGCCTTCCTTTGTCTCCTTCGGTCCTTCCTTTCCAGTTCTTATTTTTTTTATTTATTCTCTAACTTAAATGTGTTTATCATACCTTGTGTCTTCTCTTTCCTTCCATTACCTGGTTTTCGCTCTTTTCCACAGTGCAGTTATTTTTTTCTACCTTCACCCTTTCCACCATGGTTCAGCGCTTATTTCTTGTTTTTTTCTTTCTTATTCTTCCATCTCCCTCATCCTCGCTTCCCTTCCGGGTACATTTCTTTGAAGGGAATTTTCATGATACACTAGAAGCAGAAATTCAATGAAATGTCTCATGCTGTGGTGTCTGCAGATCTCTTCACTGCTTTGCTAACATAATTGTTGTCGTTTATTTGGGAGAAGTACGAGACAATAATTGGAGTAATTAGTTATCTAAGAATTAGACAGCCGTTATTAACAACAACAATAAGAAGGTGTGGACACAAATTGCAATGTGTACTTTCCTTCTTTGTTCTGCTTGCTGTTGGAACTCATAATTAATAACGATAAAATTTAGAGGTCCGTAATTCATGAAACCCAACTGCACGGTGCAGAGTCCTTGAAAAGCCACTACTTGATGAGATACTCAAGAATTTCCCCAAATTTTATGGAAACCGAAAATTCGTTAGCTTACATTTAACAGCCGGCCATTTGTCCTTATCCTGAGCCTGATTAATCTAGTCTACATTCTTCGTTCTGCCAGTAGCCACTTTTAATATTATCCTCTCCTCTGCGTCTGTATCTTGCAAGTGGTGTCTTACCTGCAGATTTCCGTAAACCTTGTGTTCATTGCTGTTTGCCGTACGTGCTGCATTTTTCGCCAGGTTTACCCTTCTTTTAGTATGCGTGCCCTAATAATATTAGGCAAGGGTAAAAATAAAGCCCTTAATTAAGACTTTTTCTCCCTTCTTCCTTTCAATCCCGCCCTCTTAGGCTCATATATCTTCTTCAGAACCCTATTTTCGAACATCGTGAAAATGATTTTACCTAACTGTGATAAACCAAGTTGCACACCCACATAAAAAACAGAAAATATTATAATTCTGTACATTCTTATCATTGTCTTTAAATGGAAAAGAATAAGACAAAACAAACGAGGCTGAGTGGTAGCAAGCATTTCCCGAAATGAATCTATACTTGTTTTCTTCCTGCGTGCATTTTTCCATTCGTTAGAGCGAGTCTCGAGTTTTTGAAGTCGGTCATGTTATTACAGAATATACTGTGTCTCTTTATTTTGCTGTTTTGACCAGCATTATTGGACGACTCCATATATACTTAGGTTTTTCAGCATTTAGTTCTAGACCAATCTTTTCCCAAGGAAATAACGAATTTTTTTAAAAATAGAATTTATGTTATCACCCATAAAAATAGCATCATCACCGCACAGCAAACGTTCAAGTTCTGCTTTCAGTTTCACCACCTATTAATCTTTGACCTTCCCAACTACTGTTTACAAAGTAAAGTTTAAAATTAACGGAAGAGTATCTTTTTATTTCAGGCTATTCTGATTAGGAAACGCAACAATCAAATATTAACCTAACCAGATTTTACAAGTTTCCTTCAAAAACATTATAATTAATCTACCTATTTTCTATCAGTATACGAATTTGAAAGAGATTATACTTAAAAGCTTTCGTCGCTTTTCTTGCACTTGGTAAATCGGTGAAGCACTGGTTTATTGTATTTCGATTTTTTTCTTCCGTATTTGACGTATTCAGAACATCTGATAATGGTTTGATCTGCTAAGATTAAATTCGCGTTCAATGTGCTCATTAATTTTGTTTAGGTGTGGAATTAGCCTTAATACGGCGATCATTACGGGCCGGCATAGCGACTCGCTACGGGTTGGAAGGCGCGGGGATTGAATCTCGGCGTAGGCGAGATTTTCCGCGCCCGTCCAGACCGGCCTTGAGTCCCACTCAGCCTCCTGTACAATGGGTACCGGTCATTCCAGGGGGTAAAACGGCCGGGGCGTTTCTTGACCACCCACCCCATCTAGCGACGAGGTTAAAGAAAGAGTAGAGCTATACTTGTACATCCCCTCTGGGCCTTCGTGGCCTGTTCTAGGGTGAACTTTACCTTTACACCGATTTTTTTTTGCCTAACTTCCACGGCGCTAGATGTGCCTACGCGGTATGCGGTTTCGCACTTTGCACATTTTGTCTTAACCTAATATGCGTACAAATGGCGCCGTTTCCAAAACATTTCATCCTGTGCGCAAATTATCTACACACAGATTCCACGAGTAACAGATCACTAGTTCTGATCGTATTTCCTTTCTTAATATTAATTTTGACGCTGCCCGTTTTTGATGTGGATTTACCTTCTACAAAACCACTACCCTATTGGAATTTCCATTTCTTAGAATGTTATTACAATATGAAGTTTAGAGCCCTAAAATCTGCTTTCCTGTAGTCATGTTTACAAAAGCAGTTCGTACGTTTATCATGGTAGAATTATTGTGGGTGCTATTGAAAGTGAGAAAGGGTGGAAAATCGTTGTGATGTTTGTATCAGTTTTTGTTTAACTGCGCATGTTATTCGTAATTTATTAACGAAGGCATGACGGACAGACATGATGACACTTCAGAATAACGAAAGGAAATTGAGCTAACATGAGGAAATTTAAAACTGTAGTGTTGTAAGTTCGCTTTCACAATTAGATTTGTAAGTTGTGACATTCAGTTTCTTACAGTGGCGGATTTTCAGCCTTATATTTTATCGCCGTCTGTATCCCAAGTTTTCTTTAATCGTTACCAGCCTTTCCTTTTCAGATTTCATCGACACGTCTAAGCACGTACAAATTGTATGCAGTCTCAGTTAAAGAAAGAAGGTATTTTATTCAGCCGTTCTTATTTCATCAACTGTCATCACTCTCTACTAGCAGCTTACTTCGTCGTTCAGACAAATGGCACATACTTCTCAATTTTGTTGACCAAATCACGGCTGCCCAGGCTCGGAACTTTCCGTTACGTTCCTCAGCGTTCCCAGGAAAATTACGGCATGACTGCAGGATATTAAATTAGGCCACCACTATTGTGGTCATAATTACTTTCTGTGCACCAAAATACCTTCTCTAAATAAATAAATTCCATAGATGAAATGGTTCCAGTTTTGAAGACGTTTTAGTTTCTCATAGCAGTGGTGATGGAGGATGATGTGTTCTGGGACTTGACGCCTTGCCGACTGGTAAAAGGTTACCCAAATATCGGAGGAGATTTCGGTCTTCTGTGTAGTCTATAAAGAGAGGTTGAATGATGTACTTTGCATTGGAGGCAGGTACCTCCCGCGGAATGTGGGAAACCGCAAATCGTCACGACTTCATTATCCTGTGGGCTTGAATCTTCGTCGTCGAATTAGCTGCCCCACGGCTCTGGACGCCAAAGCCTTTTGTAGCTTCAGCAATGTACCACCCTCTTATTCCTGACATTTCCTAACAAGAGGGTCTAATTAGTGAGCACAGTCATAAGTGTGTCACAAAGAAATGGGGTTTCAAGTTGTGGAATTAATTAACCTGGGTCAGGATAAAATACGGTTTCGGATTTTTTGAGTTAGGCAAGGACCGTTCGTGTAGCTTTCATGGCTCAACATTATTGTAGCGTGTGAACATACATCAGTTTCGCAAGACGAAGGTCTGCATGCGGAGACAGTGTTGTCCCTGAGCACACCGTGAGGGCATATGTGGGAGATGGGGTGTAGGGTCTAGTCCTAATTTTTTTTTTGTAGATAGTGACGAGTGGCTAGCCTTAGGCTCCTGCCGATTTTCCCCTGTGGAAGTGTACCGCGATGGACTTTGAATAGAAGGCTTTGTGTGCCCCCGACCGGGTGTGGACCTTGGGGGAGAAAAGTCTGTGTCATTGCCGGGGATAGAACCACGAATCCTTTATCGTCCAGCACATGGCATTTCCATCATTTATGATTTATTATAATATATTTGAGTGCATTGTAAAGGTAAGGGCGGTACAGTAACGGGACTGTTTGTATGGTTTGGACTGTCTGGAAGTTTTATCAGCATGTTTCTTGACGAGACGTTTAAAATTACAGCAGTCTGTAACTTCACTTGTATACACGCACAATATCATACATTTCATGAGATTTTTTTCTCCACATAACATAGAAATGAATAACCATTTAAGTTGCTTACTGCTGTTCCAAGGTTTTTGATAATATTTGGAAAGACGAGAGAGAGAGAGAGAGAGAGGGGAGAGAGAGAAGGAGAAGTATTTTAGGTCTACCGATTACCAAAATTGTATCGCGTTGACGATAAATGAATGAAATATAATTGCGATATAACTAAAAGTGTGCTGACACGGAAAAATCTAAATAATCAGAGAAAAACAAGCCCCATTCACATTTTCCGCTATAAATCCTACATGGGTTGGCTTGGTATCGAAGCCATACCTCAGCGGAGGAGGGCCACGACTAACCGCCTGTGTCGTGGCACAGTCTGTGACGTTTTCTAGAATGTTGGACGCATTTATAAACAACTCATAGACAAAGATCTCTTATAGCGATAAAACAATCTTAAAAGTAATGTTTGATTTCTTCTGCAGTAATTTATACTCATGTGTTTTACTGGGTTTACGAGCGAAGTAAGAGTTATGGTACACTTTTATTCTGAACTTGCTTGTACCTTGCCGAAGTGTCGTTCGAGGAGGTGATGGCTCTTCACTCCCTGTGTGTTTAGCAGGCAGGGTTCCCTCGAAATCTTCAGGGTCGTTGAGAAACTTGAGAAAGTTTACTAAACTGGAAAATCTTAGGAGCAGATTCATTTTTCCTACCTACGTACATAGTGAGAGGTTGTGAAGATGAAAAAAATCGCATAGAACAAAGTAAAATGTTCAGTGGATTTAGGAATATTTTGACAATAACAATTTTAAAGCTTTCGTCGCATACCCACATTTCTTTTCCTTTAAAAAACAACGAAAATTTCTTGATGGAAGACATCACGATGTGCTAGGAATATACTGAAACGTTAATTAATATACGTCAGCACAACTATTTTATTGTACTAGGCTACATGTTTGGACCTTTTAAATGGTCATCTTCAGATGAGTCAACAGATGCTGTGTACATGTTAGAAGGCCTGAAGATGACAGTTTAAAAGGTCGAAACATGTAGCCTCTTATAATAAAATAGTTGTGCTGACGTATTTTAATTAATGTTTTATTGAAAATTTCCCGGAAGGGTAGCTGAAGGATTGTTAAAAATGTTTCTCTCTTACCTTAACTCTATATAAGGAGAGGAAATCTGTGTTGGAAGTTATTATTCCTTCTCGCTTAGCCACTTTTATTAAGGCTTGGACACTTGGCAGTGTGGACAGAGCCAGCGGTTTTGTAAGATGTTGCGGAAAACGATTCTGACGCAGGAAAGGTTGAATTTAAATATATTTTTGTGTGCAATCTGTTTCGAAGATGTATATCTGTATCCTTTTTAAGCGAATATTTTTGTGTTTCCTTTTCACAGACTGTGTTGAATGAATGTGTAACGGGATTGCATGTTTCTGCTTCATTTCATTCACAGACTTCAGTTTCGTAGCCTAAATACTGAAAGAGTTATGATTCAATTTTATTGGTTCTATTGGATTTTGGTTTATGCTTGAATGAACAGTACGTTGAATACAAGTTCAAAATGCAAGTTGTAAGTCTTAATCAAGTGTACATTTTAGGTCATATACTATTTTTTCACTTAATAAGCTAATATTTTAGGAAATTCAAGTTTGATATCAGCTTAAACATTGAACGTTGGTTGAAGTGGTAAATGTAATACTTTTTTTTTAACCTTGAGTGAGCACCAATCATATTGTTATACGGTGCGTTTTTCTCAGTTTCTTCAAGATAATTTCGATATTTACTGTGGCTTTTTCTCCACATTCTTTCCAGTTTATTATTCACTTATCAATCTACGATTTGATGCTCTGAAGCCTGATATACTGATAGCGTCGTTATGTAATCGATAAATAAATAAATAAATAATCAGATTAATACAAACACAGTACAGTAGTCACTGTTGTGATTTCGCCACAACATGGAGAAGGATTTGTTTCCCGGAAGGGTCAGTAGTTTTTCCCTTCTTCTCAGAGTCCTGGTTTACTCTGAGACTCACCGAAGCTCATAAACAGGGTCTGTCTGGGGTCTTTTCCCGGAATTATATCAAACAGAGCCAGAAGCAGACCACTCAACTAAATTCAGTACGGAAATTTTAGATTTAGTGGCACTATATGTCTAATTCCCTGCAATTCTTGGTGGCCTGGTGTTCCGATAGAGGGACAACTTTGCATTTGCTTTTGGAACTTGTTTGGAAAATTATAAAATTGATGAGGCCATAAGAATTTCAGTAACCACGTATAACCTAACGTTAAGCAATATGGAACTTCAATATTTGTACCTTCGTGAATTTTCAGTCAGTAGATGTTTCTTGAATTATCAACTCTGATCTGCTTCATCGTTTAGTGACAGTTTTGATGTAACTAACAATTAACACGTTGAAACATAAAACCAAGTCCAATAATAGTGAGTGATTATAGAGTTTTGTCTCCAAGAAAACACATCACTTTTCTTTTCCCTTTTTCTTCATATTTTCCTCTTCGTCACTGAAGCAATATTCATAACAAGCTGTGTTACAAAATGTGTACAAGTGAAACCTGTCGGATTAGCGCCAATGCGCCATGAAATTGATTAAGGGCTGTGCTGTGTTGTTGGATAAAAACGTGTTTGATTTATGTATAAATTAATAGTGATTTTTTTTTGTGTTTTATCACTACATCACTGTTGCTAACAGGGAAATGAAAGGTTACTCTGCTTTGAAATGTGTTATTTGAAGTTGTTATACATAATATATTTTTATTCGAACTGTATTTCAAAGGCGCACCTGTTGACAGCACATGAATAAGTATTGAATGTTATACACATATCATCGTGAGTTATTCTTTCTTCTGGAGCTTCCTTTTAGAACTTTGTTTGTTTTCACATCAGCTTACAAACATTCACATCCTTACGGTCTTGTTTCACGCTTTATATTTTCAATGAATGCGTAAAAATTTCAAAAGACTCACCGAACGAAATGGCATAACACAACCTTTTTTTTTTCCTACTCATTTCTTCGTTCTTTGCAGTCTTCATCCGCGTTTTCAAGAGTTGTTGACGTGTACAACAACGACGGATGCTGATAAAAATTGACCGAAGCCAGCATACACGTATTTGCAAGAGATAGGACTGTGTCTCGTACGAGAGTAAAACATTTAAAGACGTGTTGGTAACTGTGTGTACCACCACACTGAACAGTCGAAAGCTTCACCTTTTTGTTCCATTCGAATCTCAGAGTAAAGAGCGTTTTTTTACCCTTAAACAATATTAACTTAATCTTCATTATGGAGAGAGTATTTGTTTGTGTGACAGGAACGTAATTTTCATAAGTAAAATTTGCAATAATTTTATTTTCAGCGGGTTAAGCTGCATGTTCGTGGTTGTCTGTAAAGTCTTAACAGGTCAGTCAGGATAAAATGTGTACGGTACGTCAGAGAACTGAGTCGTCAGAAGAATCGCATTCCAATTCATATTATTCTCTTGATATATGAAGGTGTAATTGTTTTAATTGGGTGCATAAAGAGGGGCTAGACTTTTAAACCAGGTAATGTATTGCAGATGGTTTGAGAATTTATAGAATTAAGTAAATTAGATTGTGGACCAGGAAATTCGTTAACCGATTGTTTGTCAAATGCGGAGTTAGTGTTACAAGAAAGTTCAAAATTTCACATATCCTGCCTTTTTGTCAGCGATCTGATAACACTTAGGCAATTAGAAATGATGTAAATAGAATATGAGTTATATTGAAATCATGTTTTATGTTATGTAAATGCTGACTGCCACATCCATTTTTTGCTCTTGCAAAAGATAGGATATTTGAGCTTATAAAAGTGTTATAATTTGACATTTATCGTTATTTGACAAAGAAAATACTGTGTAGTTGTAATATACTAGCAGCTCTGTCAATGTGTAGACTGTTGGTACATATTGACAGAAAACTAAACGTAAATTGTCTTAAAAAGAACAGTAAAAAACACATCTATCTGTCTTCCTATACAAACTATCATTGCGTGTAGGATTCTAATTATATGAATCAGTAATAATAAAAATAATATAACAATAATTTCGTGGAATACCACAGATTATAAGAATGAAAACATTGAACTCCAAAACTTGTTTGTAGCCAATATATTTGATAGTAAAAAGTAGTAGTCTATAAAGGATCTTACGTTCACCGCACGTTGAAAAGAATTTTCAATAAGAATGTTTTTTAACGGACAATTCGAAGATCGGTAAGAGAAGATAAGATAGTATTGTGATTCAGAAAGGAATGTGAACGATGAGAGTGAGGTTCCATGAATGAACTCAATCATTTGTACAATGGCAGGATATGAATCCATAAATATTAAGTCATAATTATCCATAGTGGAAGTTTAGTGATGTTGAAAGTTGGCACACAGTCGTCGGCGTTACTTTAGACATGTCACTAAATACACACATATCACCCCCTCACCCTCCCACAAAAAACAATTGTATCTTCGGTGGTGCAGGAAGAAAGGTCCTTTAGTGCAGAAGGAGCGTACAGAAATAGCATTAAAATTGATATTGGATGGTTACTAGTTCCATTTCATGAAAGCTGAGAGCATTCATGAAATAACTTCAAGCCTAGTTGTTGTGTTTTGTGTGTGTGGTGTGTTGTGTGTGTGTGTGTGTGTAGTGTGTGTGGTGTGTTGTGTCTGTGTGTGTGTGAGTGTGGTGTGTGGTGTGTTTTG
>Ga0136643_10018017_pt1 | contig 10642 bp, 9 predicted proteins | sample TergutLab28metaG_FD_96883 | JGI IMG/M metagenome (GOLD analysis project Ga0136643, IMG submission 96883) | Labiotermes labralis P1 segment gut microbial communities from Petit-Saut dam, French Guiana - Lab288 P1 (version 3) (version 3) | ecosystem: Host-associated > Arthropoda: Insects >... | reverse complement strand
TTATGAAGAATGCAAAAGATAGAATGGTAAAAGTTTGGGGGGGGGGGGGGAGATGGTGGGCTTCAAGCTTCAGTCACTTTGGTCCCAGCAAAAGTGACCCAGTATCTACTTAGCAGAAGGCTGAGTGGACTTCACAGCCAGTCCAGGTACTTTGGAGGGGTGTAAAGTTTCTTACCCCAGTCAAGAATCAAAACACAATTCCTCAAATGTGTGACCCATGAACTAACCACTATACCAACTGAGCTATCCTCGTTGCTAATATTGCCATCTTTATTACAGACATCATAACAGCAGTAGTCATAATTATTTATTAGCAGTAGCAACAGCAGTATCAGTAGTAGCAATAACAGTAACAGTGTCAGTGATGGCAGTAGTGCAACAGAACTTTTTAATATTATACATCTCTTGTGCAATAGATATGAATTTATTTGCAAGGAACTGAAAAATATATAGTACTTGATGCTACTGCATGTTTTGGCCATAAACCACTGCCATCTTCAGGAAGCTACAATACTTAGGACACATGCAGCACATTCTGAAACTTGTCAGCTATAAATGCTGAATCACACATATGTGTGTGGTATCACCCCACATATAAATAAAAATTTTTATAATTGTACTAAAAATTATTAACACAAATTGCATATTGAAAGTTACATAAGTGTTGTATCCAAACACCTTGTAATAACAGACTTTTTCTTCAGGTTGTGATGCAGCCAAGATCTGAAATTTTTTTGATGGTCAGCATGTACTCCAGGATTGAATGTACTGTACATCCATACATTCGTTACATAATAAATAGCTTAGTAATTTGTACAATTCACTATAAATCATTACAGTGATCATACCAAGAGAATTAGGTGCATGGGACAGTTAGCATGCATGATTGGACATACGCAACATATTGGTAGAAAACCTGCAAGGAGGTCAGTCACCCAGGAAACTGAACCAGACATGGAAGAACAATATGTAAATGGGTCTCAGTGAAAGATGTTGTGTGGGGGTGGATTGTATTTACCTGGTTTAGGATGTGGTCTAATAGTAGGTTCCTGTAAACACAGTAATGAAACCTCAGGTTCCCTTAAAGAAAGAAGCTTTGGCTTTTATGATACTATTGTACACAAGAATTATTATTTACATCTGTTTGTACATAGTATTAGTTCAGTCAAGATTTAAACTAAAGCCCACACTGTAAGTACTGTTCATTATAAAAATATATGTTGCATCTTAATTCCTTATAACTTACCTGTATATAGAAACCTCAAGATGAGTATCTTCTGTACCTAGATCGACTACTTTTATACCATGCAAGTTTACAGACAGTGCTACCCTCTGCAGTTTCTTACCACCTGCTTTGGCCTGAAAAAAAGTTATAGCAAAATCACAAGAAAACTTCCTTGATTTGGTCAACTGAATGTTCAAAACTGACCAGCCACACATGGCCAGTATAGAGTAAGAGCTGCAATATCTAGCAATAGATGATCCAGAAAGCTCTATTAACCAACAATTATGTGACAGGTCCACTGCACATCACTATTCCATCAGGCGGCAGCAGTGTTGTGAATATGATAACCTAAGCATTTAATGGGGTATCTTGTTGTTTTTTGAGATTAGGCACACATACGCATAAACATACACACCATGTTATGTGTGTATGATGAAAAAATGAACAGAAAGTGCAACAGTAAATATGGTACAGTACCAAATGACAAATTGATTAGGTCTGTCCATAAGGTTGTTGGGTAGACCAAGACACACACTACGTATAACTTCCTAATACCTGTATCTGGAAAATCACAATTCCAGAGGTGCTGGACATTGCAACTTTCACTGCACTTGTCCATTATACTAGTCTTTACATCATCTTTGTCTCCTGTTTTTAATCTTTATCAAGTATATATATAGACACAAAAAGACGCACAGTTTAACTCGGTTATAATGAGTCACAAACAACTGGGTTATTTTCTTGATATAGCTGGTGTTCATAAGATCCAGGAACATAAAAACCTCCATGTGTTATATAGTAAAAGTAAAATATACTATAGTAAGTAAATGTCACAAATAGAATACGTTTCACATATTTATGAAAATACATACATATACACATATGCTAACATTTATAAGTAAACGTATAAATGGTCATAGATACATTATGAAACAATATTTTTTGCCTGTATATTGAAAATGGTGTTGTCGATGGGGAAACCAGCATTCCTCTGAGCTCTTAAACCATACCAGCAGTGCTTGATCAATATTGCTCAGGTCACATTTCCTCATTTTATTATTTATAATGAAGTTGTTTTCAAATTCAGATACAAATGCTTCCTTGTTTTTCCATAAAGTTGAAAGTGTATATGATAATAAACTGTTTGCTCACTTTGACATTTTTTTTCACCACATTGTAACTGACTACTCATTTAAATTCCTGGTGAAAACAAAGGCACTTCTTTTTATTTAAGGACATGCTGTCTGTTCAGGGTAAAATTATCCACTGATCTGTAACCTATGCCACAAAATTTCATTCCAAATTTTGAGCTTATGATTTCCCAAAAGATTCAAGAAGATTAAATCACTGGTTCCTAAATTTATGTGGGAATGGGTATCTAAGGTTTAGAGAAGATGGCAGACACCAGTGTCCTTTCCCTCAGCCCATGTCTATTCAAAACTACCAGATTTTGTAAAAATGATGACTGCAGGTGGTGGGGCCAAGAGGGGACTAAGGTCACATAGTAATTCCTGATTTAGATGAAAAGATTTTTAGTAACATTGCTGCGGTCAGAATCTTCAATTGCATGGAAGGCTGGGCTCACAAGCCCAGAGAAGTAACTGATGAGAAATGGGAAAATCGTGGGATATTCAACACCACTGAGTATTCAAAAGAGGCTGGCTGCCATGCATGACACAAGGTAGAGCAAACAAACTTTGCTTGATATGTCCATTGGACATTGGAAGGTAAATGTTTGTAACCTTTGCTCAGAGATAAAATTATTCACTAAATCCCTAACTTCGTTACATATGTGCTCATTATTACTGAGTTCAATTCTGCATAAAAGTAAAATATTGCATATCACGTGGTATTACAAAATTACACCTTAAAACTCTTCAGTGGCTTGTGTTATGTAAGTGATGTTTTATAGGGTTACATATGGATAATGAACATTTGGTCTCCACAGTTATCAGAGAGTAAAAAATTACACTTCATTTATATATATATATATATGTCAACAATACAAAAGAATGACCACTCACACAGAAATTAAGGCAAGAAGTGTGTCTAATCATATGCTACTTTTATATTTGGATCAACTTTAGAATGTTACACTTTTTAGTTTCCACAGAATTGAACAAAGTATGGTGCACTACACATACTACAAATGTGAGGTAAAAATTTCAATCATATGACTGCGGGGGGGGGGGGAGGGGAGAGTCGGCATATAAATTATAACATGTTCCAGTACAATATGATTTCTATTTCAGTGGAATAACAGTTTATTTTCAAAGTCACAATGTACTAATTTAAAAATATTCCCAAGATAAATTCTGGCTTTTTCACATTTTCAGTTTTTGGTTCTCCTACATTAAATTGTAGTTTATTTTCTTACTTTACCATTGTGATAATTGTTTTTATGGCTTCAGCAGTAGCTTCCTCATTACTGGGAGTTTCCACCAATGTGCTCCCCAAATATTTGACCATGAACGTGACACCATCTGTTGGAACATGTGGTTCACATTCATTGTTACTTGCAAGAGCCCACTCTTCACAAAGTTCTGCAACACATACACATGTTAGATTAATAATCAGTAACTTCACAACTTTCTCCTTCAAATAGTCTTGACAGATACAAAAGACAGAAAAGAACAATTCTTTGTCATATTTACTAATGATGAATTGTAATTAATAAAGAAGGGCAACTTAACTTTGAACTGTCATAATTTCCACATCAAGCAAGCCACATATATCGAAACTAAAGGTTTCCTACTGATTCTACTCTATTTCATGCCTACATAACCATTTAAAACTTTACATGAAAGTTATTACAAAGGATACAATGACATGACAGTCATTTCAGTTTTCTCACTTTCCTTATACAAGAGTGAAAGTCTCAAATCTGCAGTGGCATAACAAGTACAAGGGTCATGACAGTTTCCTCACAGTAGTATAATGGTGCTTTCAGTACACGATTCAATGTCACTGTAACCTGAGATTTGATATAGGTGGCTACAGTTACAGGTGCAATGTGCAAGTTTGACTCACTACAATCGCCACTGTCCAGTAGAGTCACACTTGACCTAGTCCAGACCTCTAAAATAATTTACAATAAAAGCCACCTCGCTCAAAATCATAGACTCTTTTCAGTTCTTGCTGTGCAGATTTAACGCACAGTTAATCTAAATATGATGAAATTTTAAAATATGCTATGATGTCTTCCATCTCAGTCATTGCCTATTCATAATTTGTAATTTTTCTAAAATGATTTGAAGAATATTATTCCCCCATATGCCACGATTGTGGGGCAGGTAGCGTAGTCGGTATAGTGACTGGCTACGTGCTGGACGGTCCGTGGATCGAATCCCGGTGGGGGCGAGATTTTTCCGCACCTGTCCAGACCGGCCCTGGGGCCCACCCAGCCTCCTGTACAATCGGTACCGGGACTCTCCCGGGGGTAAGAGCGGCTGGGGCGTGACGCTAACCCCTCACCCACTTCTAGTTCCGTCGTCAAGAACGAGTAGAGCTATACCTCTACTACCCCTATGGGCCGTACGGCCTGTACAGGGCCTCATTTTCTGTACAAGGGTGCACTTTACCACTTTACCGTTATGTGCCACGATGGCGTGCACAGGAAATTTTTGTTTACAAAACATAATTTATCAATCCTTTGAGAAATATAATTAGTTTCCTTTTGTTTTACCCAGTCCCACAGTCACTTTATGAGAAAGTAAAACGCCAATATTATGCAAGAGAGGAGCGCTTTATAAGACAATTACTTTCTACAAAAACACACCTATTTGTACATTCATCGACTCATGCCGAAACAAAACACAATGTATCTAGTCATGAAAGCGTATTCCAGTGCTGTCTTGAAGTATGGTGAAGAAGAAACTAATATTAAATGGAAAACACTGCTCTGAAACGCGTTGACCTAAACCATGGTGAATTTCAATAGCGGAGGGAAGTAACTAACAATTTGGGTCAGATGAAATAATGGCCCCATATATCACACAGCTCTAGTTATTTCTGCAGAAGACCCTATCATTTCCTTCGGCAGGAGTACACTAGATTAAGGAACACGAAGTGAGTGTAGTTACTATCCGTAAATGAGGACGCGACGCTAATGAATTAAAGACAATATTCCTTACTTAGCTTGGAAGGACTGGGCAATGCCTACAGTATACTCATCATGGTAAATGGTAAGGGATAAGATCAGAAACGCCTATTTCCAGCATAAATGGCAGATGTGATACTGCAAACTCACCGCCGCTCAGTAAAGCTACAAGTTATGTTGCACAAAATGCAAAACTACGACACCAATATTAATTATCTGATTCTGTGTTGTAACTGGAATAAAAGTGGTTTAGGCCAGTGCTGTAAACCAACATCAATTTGGCGCGACTGGCAGGAACATTTCTTTCCTACGTTTTAGATATTATCCTGTTCAGACACTTTACAAGAAGACCTACGTAGTTTAATGTTAACAGCTTGCCGTTTACGTGGTAAGGGCAAGAAATAGGCACAGCCAGAAAGGCAGCAAAAACCTCTGACGATTCAAGCATAATATAGCACCAAAAAGATGCCAAATAATCACGGATGAAAATTGTACGTGCCGAGGAATTACACGTAAACTTCCTCTCTTGTTAATCAAACTTTCCTTTTTACTTTAGCATACAGATGTCATAAGGGAAGGTTGTGAGTTTTCTTACCCCAATATCTGCAAGGTTTTAAAACAGATTAAAATGAACAGGCCTAAAAAAAATTAAGTTTTGAGCACGTTGCCGGAAACTTCTAAACCTCTTTTCTTTTCGAAGCCAATGTTCATCTCCAAAGGTACTCGTTCTTCCCACCGGTGTGAGTAACACTTGACAAATTGTGTAGCTATTTTAGGTGCACGCGATGGTAATAGGCCTCTATTGCGGAGGAAAGGCTGCTTAACATCGCAATTCATAGAGAGTGTTACAAATAAATTACAGCGTCACGTGCATGTGCTTTGAAACGACCTTATGAAGTCCTTAGTGCCAAAAGCTGATTCATTCAAACAACGCACATTAAACTGCGACATTCCACTGGACTCAGTAATCATATGGTTACGAAATCATCACGTGATAATTTATACAACTTGTGAACATAATTTAAAACAAGCTGAAGGAAACGAAAATAAATGTCCTTGTCATATATCACTGGCTTCACAACTATCCTAATATTTTAATTCTCAGTTCAGACTGTTACGTGTTAGGATATCTAATTCTTTATTCGCTGTAAACAAACAATTACAATAACACTTTCAATAGCTATACTCAAACACACAGATCTTGAGAAGGTTCTTGTTGAGTTAGTCTTGTCTTAATAGCCCACACGAATTGTTTGGTTTTTATTTCTGTCTCAAGTGGCATATATTTGCCTTTCACTAATCGACGTATCGTCGGAAACATGCGGTTCTCACGACATCTGAGCCCCACCAGTTAAAACAAGTCGTTCCCGTCCTTCCTAACCGGTACCAAATCTTGAATTGCCACGCCCTACACGTTGCATTGTATGTGACTGTACAACATCGGTATTAGTAAAGGAAGAAATAATAAATAATAAGACAGTAATGTTTTACACAAATACTTGAATATTCATCGACTCATGGCGAAACCAAATGAAATGGATGTATCAGCTTATGGAAATGCAATCCGCATAGAAACACTAACAATGCGAAGTAGGTGAAGCAGCTTATAATAGTTTAATACACTTTAAAGGCATAATGTACTTTAAAAGGTAGAGAAAGTTATCAGAGATGCCGCTGTAAATATAAGAGGTACCATCTTTTAAAAGTCTCTTCAAATTTTAGCATATGCTGATGATATTGACATAATTTGAAGAGCCCAGTCAGCTACGATTGAGGCATTCACCAGTTTAGAAAAGGCAGCTAAGGGCAAGAAACTGTTTATTAATCAAGAAAAAGACCAAATATATGCCAGTAACTAAGAAGAGCCATGCAAGCTATCCTCACTCTCTAGAAGGTGGACCATACAAATTTCAAGTAGTTCATAGTTTTACTTACTTGGAGGTAAGACGTCAACCGTAATAATGACATCAGTGCAGAAATCCAAAAAGTATCCTAGCCGCAAACAGGTGTTACCACGGACTGAGAAAGCATTTGAGGTTCCACTTGACCTCAAACAACACTAAATATTGATGTATAAAGTACTCATTAAATCTGTACTTACATATGCTTCCGAAACATGGGCTCTATCTAAAATAAATGAGCGGCGGTTAAGTCTGTTTGAAAGAAAGGTGCTTCGATGTATCTTTGGAGCGAAACAAGAGAACGAAATATGGCGAAAAAGATACAACTATGAAATATATGAAGCATTTAATGAACAAAACATTGTCAATTACATCAAAGTCAAGAGACTGGCATGGGTTGGGCACCTGATGAGTATGAATAATGATAAAACTCTTTTAAAAATATTCAAGCCCAAACCACATGCAATAAGAAGAGTCGGACAAGCGAAATTGCGATGGGAAGATGGAGTTGATCAAGATATGAGAATATTAGTGGTTAAGAACTGGAAGAAGGTCGCTCTTGATAGAGACGAATGGGCAAAGCTTCTGAAGAAGGCCAGGCACCAGGGGCTGTCGAGCCAATGATGATGATGATGATGATGTATTTTAAAAGGGATATCATATCTTTAATTCTATTAACACCACAAGCTACTTAATAATAATACAATTTAAATTTACTGTATCTTTTATTAGTATGAACCACTTTAATTTGTTCAAATTGGACATAAGATCATGAACTCTTAAGCGCCACGTTTTGTTATAACGCAAAGAGGAAACATTAATTCTAGCTGTAATATAAAAATCTACATTTTTGGTACAAAACAGTAACCTGCAGGTGTGATAATACCAGATGCTGTATAATACAAATTTGACCTCCTGATGATGAACACATATTGCTCGAAACATCTAGAGGCATGTAATAAACTTATTATAAAACAAGAATGTCTGGATTAAGTTGATTAATTACTAAGATTATACTGAGATGCACGGTCAACAAAACATCAAAATCTTCTGGAATGTGACACTGTGTATTCTGGTAGAAATTTTCTAACGTTGTCTTCGTCATCAGGCTCAAAGACTGCCCTATTACATGTAAGATTAAGAGGGCTGGATCCTCCGCAACGCCAGTAAATTTCTGCCAAACCATACGCCGTCACATGCCAGAGTACAGCAACCTACATTTATTCTTCAGGATCCATTTTGTTTCAGTCCTGGCAGCTGTCACGTCAACGACGCACGTACAATACAAGTGTCAAAATCGAAGAACGAATACGAACAACATTATCAACAACACAATACACGTTGTCTTTTTCAGTACAACAACGAATAAAGTGTCCATTTTACGCTACAGTCAAATTTACGGCACCTTATGATATCACCCCAGTCGCTTTAGAACATTCACAGCCGCCACGTTTCCTTACTTTGAGCACGGCAGGGAAAATTTAATTTTACTGAGTTCGACTGCGTTACATTTGATAAGCAAAAAGTTAAATACGTAACACATACACCTGAAATACGAGGGAGAGTCAAATGAAAACCTTAAATATTACCATTAAATTTAATGGTAATACTTAAGGTTTTATTTTGACTCGCCCTTGTATAAACGAACGTACAAAGCTATACCACCAGTCCATGCATGCGTTGTACTTCGCATAAGGGGGATATCATGTCTGCCTCTCCTTTTCGTCTGCCTGTCTACTGGCCTGAATATTTCTGCTCGAGAACAGGCGAATTTGACGAAACTTGATATGAAGAGTATGCCAATGGAGACAACTCAAACCTTATACTTACATATTTCCTATGATCGGTAAAAATTGACATGGTGCGTACACAAAATTATGAGGTGGCGGCGATAATACAGCCACCTACAGAAGTCAGTAGGGACACGCGGTGGCACAGATGGTTGAGGCACTGCGCTACAAGCCGTAAGGTCGCGGTTTCTATTACCGATGCTGTCCCGCCGGCAGCACTAGGTTCCTGGGGTCGACTCAGCCTCTAATAGAAATAAGTGCCAGGAATATTTTCCGGGGGGGGGGGGGGGGTAATGGGCCCGGGCCTTAAGGGTAACAAATTTCACCAATTTTTTGGCGGAACAATTCGAAAACCGGGGGCGCCCCCCTTTTGGACACCCCAGGGCATGTCCAGAGCTGTATGGGGATTGCTTTACCTTTACAGATATCAGTAAACGTTGTAAGAAGTAGTAACAACGGAAATTACAGGAAGCAACAGTAACCACAAAAATCGGAGTTGTACATATCACTGTTAACGCCTACGTCAAAGTTATTTAATCAACCCAGACCACAGGGAATGCCAAGGCGCGAAGAACGCAGATGGCAACTGTGTCCATGTGTTATGCGTGCCAATGTCTTGTTATACAACAGTTGCCTGTCTGGAGACGCTGTGCCAAAGTAATGCAAGGGGCTACTAAGAATACTTTTAGGGGTTCAAGAAACTCAAGCTGTCATTTCCAGGAATTTCCTTCACCTATTGTCACAACAAAAATTTCAGAACAGGAAAGAAAGGAAGTTTAATTTCTGTTTCAAGGATTTATTATTATTATTATTATTATTATTATTATTTAGTGCAATTGAGTTTTCACTCGGTGGCAGTATTCCTTACACTAGTAACAAGTAAGAATAAATGTACATAAAAGAAACAAAACAAAAACACATTACAAACAATACAACACACAAGTACACTTATTACCAAAACACCCACACAATTGTCAAAACACCCACACATTACAAAACCCACACATACACACACCTATTGCTTAGGACAAACTAGAAATTATAAGGGTGTCAGTCTGCATACACCCAATTTTTCATTACGAGTTACAATACCCACGAATATCCCAAAAGAAGCTGAAAGAGGCGCGGTGTAAATTTTAGTTTCTCTTTGGCGAACACAAAACGAGGGATTTGCATAAAACAGGCCTATTCATATACTGGTAAATTTGCAGCTGGGGTCAACCGGTTTTCCCACCAGAAGCCATCCAACTAGCAGCATAGAGATCAATATTTGCCGCGAATGAGTACCCAGTTCTCTTCATTCGTCCACATCTGTTGGACCAAAGTGGCAAATTATACAGCGTACATTGCGGGGTGGAAGTGAACTTTCTATCAGCAATCGTCAAATACACGCTAGCCGCGTGGAATGTGTCCACGCTAAGCCGGGCAGATCTTATTCCTTGTCATTTTTAAGAGACGTGGTAGGCGTAACTAATTACAAAGAGCTCAGTCCTTCTTGCGATACCAAGTCGTCCAGCTAGGCAAGAAGTTCCTTGTATTTACAGGCCTTGAAGATGCATTACTGTTTACAGAAGAGTCGAATTAATCCAGTCAATACCACTTCACCATAGTTGTTTAAAATCTTTTT
>Ga0136643_10018016_pt1 | contig 10643 bp, 9 predicted proteins | sample TergutLab28metaG_FD_96883 | JGI IMG/M metagenome (GOLD analysis project Ga0136643, IMG submission 96883) | Labiotermes labralis P1 segment gut microbial communities from Petit-Saut dam, French Guiana - Lab288 P1 (version 3) (version 3) | ecosystem: Host-associated > Arthropoda: Insects >... | reverse complement strand
TTGAGAAAGGGTTTACTAACCAAAGAGCGTATCTACAAAAAGCAAAATTTATTTAGAACTAAGCAACATGATTCACATACTATTGAGCAAAATAAGAAAGCTTTAAGCTTTTGTGATAATAAGCGATTTATTTTAAATAATGCTATAAACAACTTAGCGTGGGTTATTATTGAATGAACATTGGAAAAGATAACATTCTAATTCGCCTGAAAAGCTTAATATACATTTAATAATTTCTGACTATTAAAATTTTACAATTCCTTATCTTCTCATTTCCACCAACTTTGGGGATACTCTGCAGATTGTTTCAAGTACATAATGATTGGTGTCAATATGTATTCGGAATTTTTTGGAAATGTCAAATAAATACTGGTTGGTAGTTATAGTTAGTTAATGGCTGAATTGTGGTTGCGCTAGGGACTGTGCCAGAAAGTGTGCACTGTTATGGAACATAGAAAATTTTGGGGGATAACGTTACTGAACTAGTTGGGTCTACGTTCCAAGTAGTTGCCGGTTAGTAGTTGTGGTTCAAGTAGGTACTTCTGCGGCATTTGGGGGCTAGCGGCTTGTCTTTGGGGGCTGGCGTCTGGGTATCTAGGAACTGCCTGCAACTGAACTAACACCGACTTATATATTGTAATTGACATCGTGCTGACTAGGAAAGTTTGGAAAGGTCAAGTGAACACTGGTTTGTAATTATGGTTAAAGTGTGTACAGAAAAATGGTGGCACAGAAGGGGGCCAGGATCCCCAATATCATGACACGTTTCCGCGATTTTTCAAATATGCAGCACCGCCATATTGCTTGTTTAATTAAAAACGGAGAACAAATGATAATTTGTATGAAAACCAAACAAATTTTATAGTCTATAGCCATAAGTGTTCTCTACTAGACATACATTCATTACTGTTAGGAACGTATGAGTTGAGGCTGAAGGAGCTTTCCTTCATCAACCAAAAGAATTTAGTTACAACATAAAAAGTGAGTGTCAAATTGTCCAATATATGGTACTTAAAGCTACCGATGGTGGGTAGCTATCAGAAAATTATTCAAACCCACCAACATTAAAATTACATCCCGCACCAACAAAATTATTTACAACCTACTAAACCACAAAAACCACAAAAGAGATGGAAACACACAATCCGTGATCAACAAACTTATATACCCCGACTGTAATAAATCGTACGTGAGTCAAACCGGAAGAAGCTTCCTAGTCCAATACAATGAGTACAAACAGGCACTCACAAACAACAACCACACTTCAAAATATGCCCAACACCATCACTCCTTTGACACACTAAAACACGTTCACAACCAAAAGGAAAGCGCACACACTAACACAGTAGAAAATTACTATTTCCACGCTGATTTAACTGCTAATATTCATTTAAATTTTAGTCAGAACATCTTTCCCAATCCAATCTTTGATTCTACACTTAAGACACACCAGCAGTAATAAAACGTCCCTCACCTCGATACGTCCCACAGTCAAAGCACCACCACAATACCAACATTGGTGCTGCTTCCACCTCAGATACACAAGAGAATCAAGAGAAAAGTTACACCTGAATAAATCGTGCCTATCATTCACAGGTACATACCAGTGTTTCGTCATATAGATGGTGCGCCTGAACAAACAGTGACACTGTATTAAGACTAGATTAGGAAGCCTTTCAGATTTTAAACTCATAGTTCCGTGCATCGCAATTCAATGTTAATAAAAATCCAAACAGATGCAACACTATGAAGATATGTATTCACTGCAAAGTCATTCTACACGTTTCGGGTGTCACAGCACCCGTCATTAGGAGTACTAAAAACTGTAACCGCAACCTCCGGTACAGGTAATAATATAGGTACAGCTACTTCCCTCCAATGTGGCCTGATGAGGCCACGTTGAATGGAAGTAGCTGTACCACTATTATGACCTGTACCGGAGGTTGCAGTTACATTTCTTAATACACCTGATGATGGGTGCTGTGACACCTCAAAACATGTAGAATGACTTTGCAGTGAACAAATATCTGCTTACTGTTGCATCTGGTTAGATTTTTATTAATATTGAAGAGTTTCAAACGTTACGCCGTTCGCCTACATTTCACAATACGGTGCAGTTTTCTACAACCCTACTGTAGCAACACGATGGTTACCCACAGTGAACAGCACGCAAAAACCACAGCATAATTTGCACATCTTGAACTAAGAGACTCCAAGTTCCACACCAGCAAAAATACTACAATCCACGCGTAAGTACCTTGCTACTATCTACATTGCGCAGTTCCTCATTACCACACACACATAAGCATCTGACCTCCCTATATGGTTCCATGGTCCACGGAATGTACTTGATTGATTCACCGTGCCTCGGAGCGCACACACAAACCCGCCACTACATTACGCCTGTCAAGAAGCCGACCAACACACAATAACGCACCGGTCTACAGCAAGTCAAGTAGATCGCCTGACTCCGAAACTCCACACACACAAAATACTCACAGTTCTATTACTAGCCACAACAACAAAATATCGGTAAGATTAATGAATGTTAAGTTGTTCGAGATCTGGACATCAAGCTGAATGAAATTGTATATTGCATTAGTATAGCTGCTTCAATATATACAACCTGATGATGTCCATCATGATGCCCGAATCATATAGTTGCAGATAGCTACACAAAATTGCTAGCTATAAATACCAAATACAGTTGTGTTTAGAATATTTCAAACCCACTTGGTACATTGTGATTTAATACACAACGGGGATGTCGCACCTAAAAAAAAATCAAAATCCGGCCGTTCTACCACGCTTAAGAGATACAGATTCCAATCTCACTGCTTACAGGAACTTTTTGATAACATATTTTAATTTGGCTTATTGCGTGGAAATTCCGCTGAAGTTAGGAGGAGCTGTGTGTAGACTGATACCTCAACTGTGGCAGATATTTGGTTCTTCAATCGGGACGGCATTTGAAATCACAGAGCGTTCTGTGTCAAGCATTAAATGGTTAAAGGCAGAACAGCAATCTATAGCTGTACTGCACAGCAGACAGTGCCAATCTAGCAATATTTCTGTACAAAATGTGTAGCTACAGTCATTTTATTTGTGCATTTTTCCAACCGCCTAATGCAGTACAGTTAACAAAATCAGTACAAAAACACACATTACCTGAACCTGACATTATGCTGTAACTGTAATGAAATATGTGTAATGATATCATTTGGCGAAATGTAGAGCAACACCTGTTGGTTTCACCCTATGGTTTCGTCAGAGTTCGAACATTAAAAGTAGACATTGATACGTTTGAGAAATTCGGTAATCAAATAATACCTGTTATCATATCATATTTCCTTGTTTCCCACTAAACAGTGAGGCAGAGCTGACATGTTGACTTATGGGATGTGCATTGAAGTATTGCTTGAAGTAACGACTTAATACCTAAACTGTTATCTTTGTGATATTTGGAGCTTACTGTAGTTGCAGTGCTAATGATTTAATTAACGTTGTAAATTACAAGTAACCTGATATTCCTTCATGACACAAGTAAATGTTTCTTATAACATGAGATATTTAATTCATTTTCTGCAACTGAAATGATTCCGACAAACACACGCACACACATAAAAACACATACAGACACCCACATACACAACCACACACACACACACACAAAACCTTACATACACACACACAAACACACAACCACACACACCCACACACACCACACACACACACCCACACACAAATACACACACACACACCACACACACACACAAACACACACACACACACACACCACAACACACACACACACACACACACCACACACATACACACACCACACACACACAAACCAGGCAGCACACCAACAAACCGGTCTCAAACCAACCACTTATCAGGGGCACCGAAACCACAGATGAGCACACACACACACAAACACACACCACACACACACACACACACACCACACACAAACACAAACACACAGCACCAGTCAGTAGCAGTCGAACACAAAACCTCACAGACGCAACCTGACTCCAGCAGTTGGTGTGTCAGTCCTGCGAATGTTCCGAACAACGACAAGGTGTCACTACAGTCATTACAAGTGACGACATAAAGACAAAAAACAGCGGGTAGAAATTACCCGCACGCGTCACCTCGCCTCTAGAAAGTAAGTTTGTCCCACTCCCCGGCCGCTTTACCCCCGGGATAAGAATTCCCGGTAGACGCTAGATAGGACAATACGTCAATTGGAATAAACATCTTGCTTGGCTGCATACCGAGCCCTAACTGATCTACCAATGACGAAAATTACTTACATGTTTAGGCAGAAAAGACCACTTGGGAGACCCAGGAGTAGATGGGACGATAATATTAAAACGGATCTTCAGGAAATGGGATGTGGGGTTATGGACTGGGTCGATCTGTCTCAGGAGATGGACAGGTGGCGGGCACTTGTGAATGCGGTAATGAACCTTCGGTTTCCATAATATGTGGGGAATTTCTTGACTAGCTGAGAACCGGATAGCTTCTCAAGAAGGACTTTGCTGCAAGGAGTAAGTAAGTAAGTAAGTTTCGGCAGAGAACGCAAATTATGACTAAAGTGAAAATAGATCCCAAGCAAGCGCTACGACTCCTAACCACGGACCGCTATGCCGAACCATTAAGTCATATCTATTTCCTCACCAATTAGTACGGTTAGCTGAGCTCGTTGTCTCGGGTAGCACAAGTGCAGTTTTAAGAAACTGGTCGGTACCAGCACGAAACAGACTTCAGATAAACTGCACAATGCACAAGATATAAACAGATCCACTGCTTCCGTACCCCCTAGTTTTCCACACGAAAGCAGACACCTAGAGCAAGAAAGGTCCGGTATCTCCTATTGTATTTAAACGCATCAACTGAATATATTTGAAAACAACGATGACTACTATAGAACTGAAAAAAAAAACATTCTGAAACCTGAAAAAATGAAGAAATGTAGAACCAACGTCAAAGGGATCTTCTATTTTTTTAGGCAAGGCATTCCGGTTGTGTCATAATCTAATAAATAAAGTAATAATGAATACAGTCTAACACGACTTTAGTTATCTGTCATTTTAAACTAATTTACAGCAAAATGTTTCGACTCTTAAAAGACATCTTCAGGGAGAATCGCTATACAAAATAGTGACATCAAATGGACGAGATCTCGTTTATATAAAGTTTTATATTATTACAATGATATTATTAAAATAGAGTTGTGATAACACTTGAAAATATATTAAACTTTCGATTTTTTAATAGTATTTACTGTGGTTAAAGATGAAGTTGTTGTGGTGTGGGCTATCAGACTCGAGTGCTTAATGGACATCACTAGTAATGCTCACTGCGGAATTTATTACATAATCTGTAACAATATTATATATAGTGTTACAGAGGGACGTGGTAAGTGTATTACTATACAGGTATACGCCACCTAACGACGTTTCGGTCAACGAAGGACCGAATATACGACGGTGGTCCCATAAGATTATAATATTATAATATAATACTTGCCATTCTGTTACAATTACCTACAGCACAGTAAAATGATGTAGAGGTTTGTAGCCTAGGAGCAATAGGCTATATCATATAGCCTAGGTGTGTAGTAGACTATACTGTACTATCTAGGTTTGTGTACGTACACTCTATGAAATTCGCACAACGACGTATGTCTCAGAACGTATCCCCGTCGTTAAGCGACGCATATCTGTATTATACATGGGTGATGTATGTAATTACGGTACTTCAGTTGTATCAGACTCTATTTATAACCACTTTCTTAACTGCCTCTTCTATTCACAACCACCAGACATCCGAAAGAACGCTTCCCTGGCTTCGGTCCGATTGTCCTTCTGAGAACAGTAGTATTAACACGAAGATCAATATGAAGCATCTGTGGAATGAAAATGACAGGGGAAAGGAACCGTCCCAGTGCCACGGTGTTGGCCACAAATCTCACACGAACTGACCCTGGCATCCGTGGTAACAATCGAGGGGCAAACCGCCTAAGCCATGTCCTGGCCTCACCTAACCTTTTAAAGCCTACTGGTTACGTGATGCACCACCAGTTTAACATTCAACAACTGTACGCTCTGCCCACACTGTATTTATGTGTTTTGTATTTATCTGAGAACAAACAGCGACTTGTGACACTTACAGCGTAAACTGATTGGTTTTTATAACCGAGATGAAAAGTGTTTACAGCGCGGTAAGGACTGGGTCTTTAAATAAATTTATGTGTTTTGTATTCATCTGAGAAGAAACAGCGGCTTGTGCCACTTACACCATAAAATAATTGGTTTTTGTAGCAGAGATAAAAAGTGTTTACAGCGCGGTACGGACTGGGTCTTTAAATAAATTTATGTGTTTTGTATTTATCTGAGAACAAACAGAGACTTGTGCAACTTACAGCACAAACTGGTTGGTTTTTATAACCGAGATGAAAAGTGTTTACAGCGCGGTACGGACTGGGTCTTTAAATAATGCAGTCTGCGCTTCGTCTTTAAAGGGTTAAAGCCTAAAATCCATCTAAAATAATATCTTAAAAGTTCAGTTCCCATCTCGCAGCAAACACACAGCGCCCACCTCACAGTACACTCGCTCTGATATTAGACGTGATTCCAAAAAGCGAATATTTTACGACGCGACTGTCTGCATAACGCGAAATTTCGCATAGGCGTGTTGGTTATTACGCGATTTCAGCGATAAATGTAAAGATACAAGGCTGAATGACTGGCCAAATCTTTTTCTTATCTGACTCCACTTTCATTCCGCGATTTTCTACACACGCGAAATCTTAAGGGCCCCATACACCCTAAGTTAAACTGTGCAGTTTAACTGTTTAAAAAAACTGCACGAAAAACTAAACTGAATGTTCTCTGGCACAGCACAGGTTTCCCATCAGGTGTGTCGGTTTTTTTTTGTCAGTTCTGTGTGTCTTCTTGTGCGTGTGACTGTGGTGGATAAAAACATGGCTGTCGTTTGCTGTTTGCTGGCCACATCGGCCATAATGTTATCCGAAAAGAAAAGAAAGCGTAAAATACGGAGTAAGAAGTGGTATTTGAAAAGGAATATATCATGCGATGCTCATCTGCTGAATGAATTGCTAGAAGCGGATGTGCCTTGAGATGATGCCATCGTGGTGTGTGCAGGTAAACTGAGGAAACTGTATTATTCCCTGAGTGAACTGCACAGTTCTCTGTGTGAAAGAGAACTGGAAATGACATTTCTGAGGCATGCGATACTGCCTGTCAAAACTGCGCAATTTACTCCGTTTTTCCATCAGGTATGATGTCACAGAGTAAAATCGCTCAGTTTAACTGAAAATGTATAGCGCCCTTTACAAGGGATTATCGCTATGTAGCACGACGGACAGTAAAAAGTTTAAAGCTGCTTGGGAAAATAATTAATTCCCCGTACATCGATTACGATCGATATTTATTATGAGAATCATATGAAATACATATAAACAGTGCGTGGGCAAAATTGGCAACTTTTCAGTGCCAAAACTTGTGGTAAGCATAGTTAGCACCAGCCATAAAACGGACATGTACTGTTTGAAGTAACGCGAAGTTTCAATCCCAAGAGGTACAACGCATCCAAAAACGTCTACCGGTACAGAAACAGGTAAACCTGATGGCAAGTGACTCTTGTATCATATGGGCTATACAGACATGAAATATGTATTTCAGAATTCATTCGAAATAAATTATTTACACATGTCATGTCGACCTGAAGGAAAAAGACCACTTCGAAGATCAGGATGTAGATGGAAGGATATAACATTAAAATGCATTACGAAGGAATAAGATGGGAGGGCGTGCGGTGGATTTGGTTTGGTTCAGGACAGAGCCAAGCAATGAAACTTTGGTTTCGACAAAAACAGGGGGGATTTTGACTGGCTGAGGAAATGTTAGCTTCTCAAATTGGAAATCTGCTATTACGGAGCGGGTCCGGCAACGTGATAGCCCAGAAGAGCGCAGTTCTACTTCGCGGTGGAAGCCTACAGTCAAGCCATCTGCTGTAATTAACTACTGATGTCACAGTCATCCAAACATTACACTAACAAGCTATGTAAAAGGTAAAGGTAAAGGTAAAGCAGTCCCATTACAGGCCTGGACAGGCCCAGAGGTTTCCAGGAAGATAAGGTTCCCAGATTTCGTGACAACGGCACAGGATGGTGGTAGGTTGTCAGCTTTACGCACCGGCCGCCTTTACCCCCAGGAAATACTCCTGGTACTCATTTCTGTTGGGGGCTGGGTCGACCCCAGGGCCATAGTGCGATCGGAAGGATTTTATGTCAACGAAAAATCCACTGACACCTGCTGGAAACGAACCAGCACCTTAACCACTGTGCTAACGCGGTCCCCCCAGTAAGCTATGTACAAAACGATATAACCTGCACATCTGATGTAAATTCCACGTTCCACTTACACAGTTCTTGCTCTCAGACACACCACTCAGTACACCGGTCCAGCCTTACCTGTAACAACAGAAAACAGCTCTTAATGGACAATGAACATTTAAACCCTTCAGAATCCAGTGATTTATGTACACTGGGCATAAGATTCAGTACTCCCACGTTCTGCCCACACAGTGTATTTAAGTGTTTTGTATGGATCTGAGAACAAACAGCGATTATTTCCCTATACAGCATTAACTGACTGGTTTTACAACCGAGATTTAACCCATTGTAGCCCAGTGGTCACTATATGTACCACCAGTTTAACATTCAGCAATTCCACGTTCTCCCCAAACAGTGTATTTTGTGGATCTCAGAACAAACAGCGATTATTTACCTATACAGCATTAACTGACTGGTTTTTATAAAAGAGATTTTACCTTTGTAGCTCAGTGGTCACTATATGTACCACCAGTTTAACATTAAACAATTCCACGTTCTGCACACACACACACACACACACACACACACACACACTGTATTTATGTGTTTTGTGTAGGTCTGAGAACAAACAGCGATTATTTCCCTATACAGCATTAACTGACTAGTTTTTATAACCGAGACGGAGTGTTTACTGCGCGGTACGGGCTGGGTCTTTAAATAAAATCAGGTTAATCATAGTCTTCAGGGGCAATCGCACGGCATCCCAACGCGACGGGACATAATTTTAGTCGGCACAGACGCAAGGTTTTCTTCTTTCTCCAAGCGTCGTGACTGGCACTGGAAAGCACGCAGCATCCTATCCATTGGGTAACGGAAGACGATTCCCAGGGGATATAGCGGCCAGCCCATGGAAATGGCCATTCGCCTCCACCTGAAGCAAACTATTTAATGTGTCCTCAAGATACAGGACACGTGGGTATGGTTTCGATTCAGCAGGCAGTAGCGAGCTCTTGTGAATAAGGCAGTTAACATTCAGGTTCCAAGAAACGCAAGACATTTCTTTATTCTCCCAGCAACTGTTAGATTCTCAGGATGACTTGGGCTCCGGGCACTAAGCTCGTCAGTTACGAGTGTGAACGACACTGTCTCTATTTCCCACCCATCGCGTCCTCCTTGGACGTGTTAATGATGACTGATGACAATGACAATGATGATGATGCTAATGCCGACGATGATGATTACGACGATATGTCCGTGCTGGCTTAACAGCTTAGTGCCCAATTAGAAAGTCAACACTAGTAAAAGCACACGGCAGACAAACGAAACAAACGTAATAATAATAATAATAATAATAATAATAGTAATAAGGAAGCTTACGAACGTATGTGTATAAATGTATGTATGTATGTATGTGTGTTATGTATGTATGTGTGTGTGTTATGTATGTATGTATGTGTTTATGTATGTATTATGTATATATGTATTTACGTATGTATGTATGTATATATTTATGTATGTATGTATATATGTATGTATGTACGTACGTACGTATGTATGTATGTATGTATGTGTGTATGTATGTGTTTATGTATGTATTATGTATATATGTATTTACGTATGTATGTATATATTTATGTACGTATGTATGTATGTGTGTGTGTATGTATGTATGTGTGTGTGTATGTATGTATGTACGTATGTGTGTATGTGTGTATGTATGTGTGTTTATGTGTGTATATATGTATGTATGCGTGTATGTATGTATGTATGTATGTATGTGTGTATACACACACACACACACACACACACACACCCCATAGTTATCTCAGCGGAAGAGGTGGTCACCAAAAACTTCCTAAAATATCTACAGAATGTAGGTTTAATCAACCCCATATTAAGAGGTGGACCAAAAATCAGTCACGCCCCTTGCCCTTAGAGGATAGGATCTAATCCCACCGAAAATCTGGGATCAATGAATGTTTCGCAGCAGATTGATGTTTAGAAGTGTGATTAAGACCATTATTATTATTATTATTATATAAATACAGAGCATACGGAATGTAAAACCAAGTAGTATACCAGTAATAACAGAGGCAATCAATGAATTACAAAAAAGAACAGCCATACTGGGCACTGCACACACACACACACACTGCGGGAAGTGCTGATGTAACAGTACAGAACATATTGCACGGTCGAAATAACATTACATGTAGCAGAGACTGTAAATACAGAACAGCTGCAACAGTGTGTGCCTTAGTGACATGGTTTGTTT
>Ga0136643_10018012_pt1 | contig 10644 bp, 9 predicted proteins | sample TergutLab28metaG_FD_96883 | JGI IMG/M metagenome (GOLD analysis project Ga0136643, IMG submission 96883) | Labiotermes labralis P1 segment gut microbial communities from Petit-Saut dam, French Guiana - Lab288 P1 (version 3) (version 3) | ecosystem: Host-associated > Arthropoda: Insects >... | reverse complement strand
TAACAGCTGTCAAAGTTTCAAACTTCTCTGGCCATTATCTCCGTAACCGTTCAACTTTCGACATAGGTGTTTTGGGTTATATCGGTATACTTTAACATAAGGAACACCCTCCCGAAGTCTGGCACATTCCTCCTGGGACACCCTGCATGTTGGTGTGTGTAATTAAATAAATTACCATTTTAATATTTTAAACCTAAAATGTATAAATCCAGTCGCTACCTCACAGTAAGCTTTTAAGGAATGTTATATAAATGCTGTTTAGGAAAGACATCACTGTTAAGGCACGAACCACGCTGAAGCCACAAATAAACTAAGTGAGCAAATGCAAAGAAGTTGTCACACGTAGCGGTAAGCCACGCTATCACCAGCCCAGACGTGATGTCGTACTGCGTCGAACGGTACGACTGGGATTATCAGTGAAGAATGAATTTAAAATGGACGTGGATGAAAGTTGTTTTGAATAATATGGGATTCTAAACCCGAAATTTAAGGGATAAACTGTGAAAAAACAAAAAAGTTAAAAACAAGACACGGTCGACTTTCAGTAAGAAACTTGAACCCAAGACCTATCGAGTAAGAAGCGGCATTGATACACATTCTACTGTAACAGTCGGTATATTAATTGAAAGTAATAATTAAATAAACAATGTGACACAGATGCGCGCACAATTTTCCATAGGAGGGTTGGGGTGGTGGTGGGGGTGGTGGTGGGGGCGGTTGTATTTAATTTATGTTTGATTTTAAAAACTACTTTATGGAAGTCATGCCGCAACTATAACTACAACATAACGCTGTTTTGCAACCACTTTTCACACACATAAGTACAACTATATATTCTGTGACTCGGTCAAATTAAATCGCCATCTCATTTTTTAAGCTTACCGGGGAATCCCCAACTTTATTTCACTTTTACAAATACCAGTGTTATAGTTATCAGACGATTTCGGCCGAAGGATAAATCACGGACGACGATGACAAATCATGTGTACAAAAATCTGTTTTTTTTAAACATTCTTATTTGGAGAGGATGCAGCCCAGCACCCCCCTTTGGGTGCGCGCTTGGCGTGACAGCGGTAACCGACAACACAGCACTGTAAAAAAGAGAGCCTGCTGTTGTGTGCGGGAGTGCCTGAGGCTGGCCCGTCCTCACTATAAACCTCTCTGACTTCCGACGCCATATTATGTCATCTCTTTCCCAGAACGATTGAGTTGGGGGACAAACCTGTAACTGTCTGCTTCCAAAATTAAGCACTTTTGTCTTTCTTACAGGATGGTGAAACCTTTGCGCCACTTTGACATGTTGCGATATGTAGGGTCATTATTTTATCTGGCAACTACCGGCTGCCACTTCCTCTCGGCTCGTTTATCATAGTAACGTAGCCTACTAAGCCGACCGCCCACAAGTGCAACGGAGTAGCGGAAGGAAGTGACAGAAGATAGTTGCCAGATAAATTAAGGAATGTACTTAGCAGTTGGTTGAGGCACTGCGCTACAATTCGGAAGGTCGCGGGTTTCTTTACCAGTAGTGTCATTGGAATTTTTCATTGACATAATCCTTCCGGCCGCACTATAGCCCTGGGGACGACTCAGCATCTAACAGAAATGAGTACGATGAATATTTCCTGGGTGGTAGAGGCGACCGGTGCTTAAGTCTGACAACCTTACCACCTTTCTTGTATCGATTGTCTTGAAATTTGGCAGCCTTAGCCTCCTGGAACCTTCTAGGACTGTCCAGAACTGTAATGGGATTGCTTTACCTTATTTAGGGGTTAAATGTATTCCCCTTGCTTAACTGGCATCTGAATGCCGCGAAATGCTTTTATGTTAGTTACGTGTGTCACGAGTTAAAAAGGGTTTGGAAATTCGGAGGCATTACAGATGCTGGGAAGAGAAAGGAAAGTAAATGCTAATGCATCTGCACAGACAAGCTGTTACGACATTTTGGGTTCTTACAGCGGTCTAGTTGAGGATTCGGGTCGTCCGGGAGGTGACGCCGTGTTGTTTTGAAGGCGGTTCTCGACGTTTCGATGGAACGTAGTGTCTTCGAAACTCCGGAAACAGACCGCCCATCTAGAGTTAATGTAAGCAGCACCTGCGTTTTCTAACATTTCCAGGCCATCAGTTGCACACTCGATAACTGTGCTGTCTAATGCACGAAAGCGAAAACACGCGAGCACTAAACATGAAAACTACAGCTCGGGCACATGAAGAAATGCCGGCACGCGGTGGCGCGGTTGGTTGAGGCACTCCGATACAAGCCGGAAAGTCACGGGTTCGATTCCCGATGATGTTATTGGAAATTTTCATTGACATAATCCTCCCGGCCGTACTGTGGCCCTGGGGTCTACCCAGCCTCTAACAGAAATGAATACCAGTAATATTTCCTGGGGGTAAAGGCGGCCGGTGCGTAGGGCTGACAACTTTACCAAATTCATGTGCCGACTGTCTTGAAATCTGGGAGCCTCAAATTCCTGGAACACTCAAGGCGTGAATATGCCTGAACAGGGACTGTTTTACCTTTAGACTTATATGTATGAAGGTACTTCCGGTCAGTTCCCTACACAGCTATGATGCAATGAGTTTTAGGCAGAGTTGCGGGCCGACCACAGACTTCATGAAGCACAGGGTTTTTACAGAATCTAACCATCGCTGGGACAGCCAGAAAATTATCCACTTTTACAAAACCAACAGTTCAGTAAACAATAGTGGGAAAAAACAATTAACAACAGATTAAGTCTATGTAGAAAATTTGCTTGTCGTCACGTGCGATTAGAAAACATTGTCTCTAATATTACGAGAGTAAAGCTGCTCGGAATACGTGAGTTTAGGTCTGAAAACACTTCCATGTAACTGAAAGCAAGTAAGAAAATCTGAAAGAAACTGCAAAATGACACGTGACGTCAAATGTTACGGTCAGGAGTATAAGATAAGGCATTAGACAGGACGTGACGCAATTGTGCGTTAGGTTACAAATGCCTTCAGAATTTTAGACGGAAAAGTTGAAGAGAATAAATTGATTTGAAGACACAGATGTAGACAACAAGATAATATTAAAAATAGTGTTTTCTGTGAGAATGTGGACAGCGTTCTCCCTACAGTGTTTATGTGGCCAGCTATATTCTCTTTTCAGCACAGTAATGAAAATTCCGTTTTCCATAAAATGAGCGCAGTTACTGGACCAGATGAGAGTTCATTATCTTCTCAAACAAGACTTTGTTGTTTTGTCAGGTACGTGAAAAAAATTACCGGGAGGTAACTGTGCTTTTCAGCACCTGCTCGGAACCCTTCCTGAAAGCAGGGACGTAAAAACAGAAGCTGACTCTTCGTATCAACTGGAACGAAGTTCTTTCTGAAGGCTGTCTAGCAATGTTTGTGGACAATCCCTTACGCAGATAAAAAAATATCAGTTTCCAGGAAACACATCTTCATGAATCTATTTGTCACAACCTTCTAGAACTGCTGCTGATTAATGTGAACCTCCAACCTCATCTATTCTGTAGAGGGAGACAAGGGTCAAGAAGAGCAAGTAATTCATGGCGAGTCCTCAGTTACAGGTGGCCATGACGCTGCCGACTCCCACACTTGACGGGAAAACATGTCACTTCCACGCCACCGTGACACTATATAGTAGAACAACAAACATCTCAACTGGACTGATACAAATATAAGCACCTGCTTCTGTCGCAAAGTTCTGGAATAATTCCGTTAGCTGACAGTTTGTCGGATAAGCTTCTAATGCGGGAAGAACGTGTTATGAATGTATGGGGTGGGACTCGTTTGTAATGGATTTGTACGTACAGGTCTCTATAACACGTACTGTCGTCAGTGAGGCTTACCTTCTTGCAAAATACTTGATTTGGCAACCAAGACTTTATATGGGGATGCAGATCAGAGGAATAGCGAGCGATAGTACATACCACGCATCGCAGTATCGTTACCCATTTCGTCACTTAACAAACAAAACAACACATTTTAAAAGCAATTAGCAGTTGGAATTATAGTACTGTAGGTTTTAACACCGTACACAAATGTAGGTAGACGCTTGCGTCGAAACCTGAAAGACTATAACTTGAATGATAACAGCCGCCAAAGACAGGATACGAACAGAACTCCCTTGCAGTGAACACCAATCAACATAAGGTTTCTTGACATAAGCATTTCAACAAATATTACATCTCCAAGAGCGTCATTATCAGTGACTATATGAGTCTTATAATAGAAGCCAACAAGATGCACAGTTTCTCAACTTTATTTTGGTAAACAACTCTACATGTTTCGGACAGACTTACTGTCCATCATCAGGAATCTTGATTCTGTATTCACAACAAATGGTATTTGTCATACTAGTTATGTTGACTGTCTTGCTAGGCAGTCAAAATAAATAGTATGACACATGTAGAGTTTTTTACCTAAAATAAAGTTGAGAAATAGTGCATTTCGTTGTCTCTTATAAGAATATATCCGATGCACGGTCCTCTGAATGTCAGATTTGACTATATGAGGTCTACCTTAATAGGAACATGAATTTTTCTATCACTTCATGAAAAACATTTTGTATTTTCTTGATTAAATGAGTTAAAATTATTTCTTAAACCAAATTGTAAATTTGGATGCCCATTAGAAGTAATTATGCCCGACGGTTTGTAATATATACATTTAACTAACTAACTAACTCCATGGAGCAGAGTCCTTCCTGAGAAGCTAACAGGTCCTCAGCTTGTCAAGCATTTCCCCTATTTTATGGAACCAGAAGGCTCAAAACCGCATTCACAAGTGCCGGCCATCTGTCCCTATCCTCAGCCACATCAATCCAGTTCATGCCCTCTTCATCCCACTTCTTGAAGATCCATTTTAATATTATCCTCCCATCTACGTCTAGGTATTCCAAGTGGTCTCTTTTCCGCAGATCTCCCCACCAAACCCCTGTACGCACCTCTACTGTACCCCACATGCTCCATCCAACTCATTTTTCTTGACTTGATCACCCGAATAATATTTGATGTTGGGAATGGGTCATAAAGTAGTAGTCTTCTGCACTCCGTAGTGTGTATTTAATGCCCTGTGAATTTTTTTGTAGAGTTTGTCAATATGTCATTCATCATACATATCATCTGTCTAATCAGAATTATAATAATTAATGGTAGAACTGTCGCTAATATCAAACATAAACGAGTGACGAAGTATGAGGATATAATGACACGCAAGAATCTGATATCCACAGTACAGTCAACTTTCGAAAACTCACGAAGGTCAAATGTAAACTTATATCGGAAAAATGGAAATATATAAAATTATTTGTTACATTCTTGGTAAGTTACGTCTTCCTGTAAATCTTACACCGCCAAACCTTACACGACATAGGCCCATTACCAAAGCGTCGCCCTGCAGACACGACAACATCCTGCCACAAAAGAATGGTTGGCACAACAGAAAGGCGAAAATGCTAAGGGAAAGAGGCGATGTCTACCTCCTCGGATAATTTTTGTCGCTCTGTGATATTTATTGTGAAAGTAGTTTTAAAGTTATTAATTTAGAATTGCTTAAATTACGAATGATTTAAGTGCATTACGAAAGTAAGCCAACTGAAAGAACTTCTCCTTGAGAAACTTAGAGTAGTTCAGATGTCTAAAAGAGAGAAGTAACCTGCCTTTTCTCTACCCCGCAATATTTTTGTGCCATATATCTCCCTCATCTCAACATAATAAAGGGACAATTCACTTCCGCTCTGTCGTACAGCTTACAGCTTATCACACGAGATTTATAATGTGAATAGCGACCTAAGTATTGCTCTGAGATCTAAAGACATTAAAATTCCTTAAAATTTTCTAGGTTTTCCTTTTCGTAAACCCGGCCTTTTACTCTTATGCCAATTTACTTGTTTTCTTGCGTTTCCTTATGAGCCTTACAAGAAACAGCTGTCGTTCTCGAAACGGATGGTTCTTCTGGTTAACACGCAACACGAAGTATGTTCTGGGCGACACGAAATGCATGTATAATATTGTTTGCTTGAACAGTCGTGTTGCAAATTGTGGCATAGATAGGTTTATTGGAAACAGTGGCGTAGCTACGTTTATTGAAATCAGTGGCGTAGATAGGTTTGTTGGAAACAGTGGCGTAGCTACGTTTATTGAAATCAGTGGCGTAGCTAGGCTTGTTGAAACCAGTGGCGTAGATAGGTTTGTTAGAAACAGTGGCGTAGCTAGGTTTGTTGGATCCAGTAGCGTAACTAGGTTTGTTGAAACCAGTGGCGTAGCTAGGTTTGTTGGCGCTTGGGGTGTATAATCACAACGGCCGCCCTTAACAGAAATTATAAACTTTAAAAACACAATTACTTTTTCGATTTCCTTTTATATGCTCAATAATTTAAAAATTTGTTAAGCTCAGAATTTTTTACTTGAAGTACTCATTTTGCAACCAATTTTGCCGCTCCTCGAAATCTACCACCGGGGGGGGGGGGGACCGCTAATATTGCCCCTCCCCTTTCCACCTACGCCCCTGTTCAGAACAACCAAGCTGTTGTGCCATAACATAATTACATTCTCGGCAATTACCCGGAGGATTACGGTCAACCCACAACAGTACACACCTACTTTCAACACTACAAAGACTCTTTGGATTTTTCCTTGTTGACAACTTCGTAATGCCTACAAAAACCGTTCCTCATATCTAAGCAAAGACACTACTGTGGGGTTTATTTGAACTAAGCACTCCGTGTGAGCATACAAATAAACCTCTCGGTGTAAAAAGTTCTCTATCGGCGAGTACCCAAGCAACATAATGGCGTCGTTGCTAGGAGACCGAGAAAACACCAACTACTCCGGCCAGCTGTTATTGGTGATATTCATAATTTAGAAAGATAATTTAGCAGTTCTTACAGAACTGGGGTATGCAGAGACATTATCGCTCTTTATTACGTAAATTATACGAAACACATGAATATCCTGTGTGTGCAATATACAGAGTCCTTTCATACTGCAGTAGGTGCAAGTGTACAGGTGGTTGCTTAAATTTCTACCTAACAGGAGCAATACATTTAACCCTTTAAACGCCGAGTTAAATCCCATCTGCCATTTGCTGACATTATTAGGAGATCACCATATTCTCCACTTTAGCAGGAGAAGGGTTAATCACGCAATGACGAATTGTATCGGTGCCACTAACAACAGCAAAGCACGCCAGAAAGTTCTGTGCTTTGTAGACCGTCACTTGGCCACTTGAAGGCAATACAAATATATTAGAAGTTTAAAAGTTACGTACGCCCTGTGTGTCCGAAAAGAACATGCACGGCTCTAACCTTATTAAAATCTGCGTTCTTATACGACTGGGGATTAAGTTACTTGAATTTATTTAAAGACACGTCGCTTCGAAATCAAGGGATTTGTTCAACAGTATTAGTTCTTAGATTATGCTCTGACAGTTTTTATTAAAATAAAACATATTGACGAAGTTTCAAAGAGATGTTTATTCAGGAAAATTAAGGAGAGTAAAGAATCGTACCAACGGCCACTACTGGAATAAACAAGCTAAAAAGCTGTACAGAATACACCGATTTCAAATGTGCATGCCTTAGGAACCTTTTGACTTTCTTTGGTAATGTATGTATGTATATATGTATGTATGTATTTATGTATGTATGTGTATTTATGTATGTATGTATGTATGCATATGTATGTATGTATGTATGTGTGTGTGTGTATATATATATGTTTCAAAACGTCGTTCTACTTTGTCTGACACCTAGACTCCACTGCTTCCTATCTTCCCACTGGCCTTCATTTAGGTTTCTTTCGTTCATTGCCTTCCTTCTTTGGTAGTACAAACCAAAATTGATAAATATGTCTATTTCGGATTGCAGCAACTATCTTAAAAACCATCGATGGACAGGCAATTTTTTTATATGAAAACATAAACCTCATAAAGTCAAGACTCTCTCTCTCTCTCTCTCTCTCTCTCAAATCCAATATTATTGTAATGCAGCGATAGAAGCAATTGTATAACACAAAAAAAACAATAAGTGCTTACGTCAACAAAAACGATTATGTGAGATCAAATATATTATTTACTGTGAAAACTACGCGGTGGCAATAAGATGTACGTGTAGCTGTTACTGGCAATGGCACATACGTCACGTACCGGCTTACGGGGAAAGGCGTTATGCAGTATATGGTAGTATTTCTTTTTGTGTAGTCTGCATACACTAACCGTAAGTTGTCTCTATAAAAGATGAGAATTTTACTCATATTCTCCATCATCCAAGTCGGAGATTTCCAGTTTTCCTGGAACACACTGGTCAATGTGACTGTGAGTGTGATGAATCATCATCATTCAACATGTGTCTATCTGCTGCATTCCGGACGTCATCAAGGTGAGTCTCGCAGTTCCGTGTAAAGGGGCCCATACACTTTAAGTTAAACTGCGCAGTTTAACTGTGTAAAAAACTGAACAAAGAACTGAACTGAATGTTTTCTGGCACAGCACAGGTTTCCCATCAGGTATGTCAGTTTTTTGCCAGTTCTGTTTGTCTTCTTGAATGTGAGAGTGGGGTAGATAAAAACGAGGCTGTCTTGCTGTTTGCTAGGCACATTGGCCATAATGTTATCCGAAAAGAAGAAAATAAAGCGTAAAATGTGGGGTAAGAAGTGGCATTTGAAAAGGAATATATCATGAGATGCTCATCTGCTGAACGAATTGCTAGAAACGGATGTGCCTTGAGATGATGCCATCGTGGTGTCGGCAGGTTAACTGAGGAAACTGGCATTCCATGCGCAGTGCTCTGTACGAGGTGGTGCCGATAAGTCCTTAGTAAGACCAGGAACGAAACAAGCTACAGCGACCAAACTCGGGATTTATTCAACATACTCCCCATGAAGCTCAATACATTTCTTAGCCCGTTGCTCTAAATATTACAAGCCACTCAAAAAAAAAATTCAGAAATTTGTCCGTCAAACCAGGTCTCTACGGCAACAGTGGCCTCTTCGTCAGACGAAAAATGGCGACTTTTCAATTGTTTTTTCAGTTCAGGGAACAGGTGGTAGTCCGACGGGGCCAGATCCGGAGAATAGGGTGGGTGGTCATGACATTGGAAGCCCTGGTAGGCCAGTTTCTTCCGGGTTGCAAGTGTTCGGTGAGCCGGGGCATTGTAGTGCAAGAACAAGACACCCTTGGTGATCTTCCGCGGACGGCGTTTTTCCTTCAAAATTTCCTTCAATTGTACCAGCAGAAATGAGTAATACTCCGCGTTGATAGTTTGGCCATTTGGAAGCGAATCAATGAGGAGGATGGCGTCTTGATCCCAAAAAATCGAGGCGAGTAACGTTCCAACGGATTTTTGCGCTCGGAATTTTTTGGGGCGGGGTGAGCCGCTATGCCGCCACTCCATTGATTGATGCTTTGTCTCCGGGTCATAGTGATATAACCAGATTTCGTCCGTGGTCACCAATCGCGACAGGAAATTATATGGATAGTGCCGAAAAAATTCCAAAATTTGCTCAGACGACTGGCACCGTTGACGATTTTGATCGGCTTTCAGGCATTTCGGGACCCACTTCGAGGAGAGCTTCCGCGTGTCCAAATCTTCATGAATGATGGACCCAACCCGCTCACTTGAGATGCCCAGTTGTTCAACTATTGATTTAGCCGAAATCCGGTGGTCTTCCAAGATTAGTTCGTGAATTTGATCAATAATCTCCGGATTGGTCACTGTTTTGGGTCGTCCAGAACGAGGCGCATCACAGGTGGAAAATCATCACGTTTAAACTGGACCACACAGTTTTTGACGGTGGCATACGATGGTGCATGTACCCCTAATATTTCTTTCAGAATGGCGTGAATTTCCTTCGGCACCTTGCCTTACAAGAAAAACTAGATGACAGTTCGTGTCTCCATGTTGTTCAAATCGCGCGCGTCGCCTGACATGCTTCCTGTCAGCCTCTGTAACAAGAAAAGACTTGAAATTCGGCACATGAACGGACCCTCTTTCCAACGACACTATCGATTCCGTCTTACGACATCGGGAAGTAGGTCGAGCTAAGGACTTATCAACACCCCCTCATATGAAAGACGACTGGTAAGGACAGTTCTGAGGCCTGCGCTATTGCCTGTCAAAACTGCGCAGTTTGCTCAGTTTTTCCGTCAGGTAAACACAGTAAAATCGCTCAGTTTAACTGAGAGTGTATGGGGCCCTTAACACTGGTGTCAGAGCAGCAAACTCTACTATCAGCACATTGAATTTCCTGAACAAGTAATGTGGTTAATATTAGGAATACTTGGGAGATATGTTGAGCACCAGTGACAATGGCACATCTTATATTTCCAAACGAGAAATCAGGTTTGCAAATGAAGTACATACAGATGTGCAACTGGTCGAAACTGTGTATATTGCACGGCCTTCAGGCTTCTCAGATAATAAACATAAATTTAAGAAATCAAATTGATTAATTTCAGAGTTGTATGTACTTGAAATGTGGGCCGGGATAGCGCAGTTGGTATAGCGTCTCGCTGCGGGCTGGACGGTTCGGAGGATCGAATACCGGGGGGGGGGGGGGGGGGGGTTTTCCCCCACCCCCCCCACCCCCCCCGGGGCCCCCCCCCCCCCCCAAAAAAGGGGGCCCGGGTTTCCCCCCCGGGGAAAAAGCGCAGGGGGGT
>Ga0136643_10018010_pt1 | contig 10644 bp, 6 predicted proteins | sample TergutLab28metaG_FD_96883 | JGI IMG/M metagenome (GOLD analysis project Ga0136643, IMG submission 96883) | Labiotermes labralis P1 segment gut microbial communities from Petit-Saut dam, French Guiana - Lab288 P1 (version 3) (version 3) | ecosystem: Host-associated > Arthropoda: Insects >... | reverse complement strand
TTAAGGTGCTGTGCTACAAATCAGAAGGTCGCTGGTTCGATCCCAGCTGGTGTCAGTGGAGTTTTCATTGACATAAAATCCTCCCGATCGCATTATGGCCCTGGGGTCGAATCAGCCTCGAACAGAAATAAGTACCAGGAGCATTTCCTGGGATAAAAGCGGCCGGTGCCTAAGGCTGACAACCTACCACTATCCTGCGCCGTTGTCACGAAATCTGGGAGCCTTAACTTCCTGGAACACTCTGGGTCTGTCCAGGCGTGTAATGGGACTGCTTTAACTTTACATATTTATTTATTTAACTTAATACTGAGGCACGATTGCGTCACCATTGTTGCCGTGGAAAAGCAATAAGTATTGCATATTCTGGGTGTGTGTCTGTGGCTTTAGATATCCAGCATGTATAGTGCATGCGCTATACTATATTGCCATCTGTGGCCTCGACGGCTGTACCAAATTACACATTATCTCATAAAAGACAAAATTTTCGGGGGAAAAAAGTTATTGAATATGAAATGTGTGTTTTGACTCTCTCTACAACTTTTGTTTGAAAAATTTCTCATCGTAAGAAGAAGCGAGGGAGATACGGATCGTATAATGTGAATTCCTCGAATACCTCGCACTTGAGAAAAAATGGGGCCATCATGGAAAAGTACATAAGCTATTTATAGACTTAAAGTAAGCGTATAATCAGCTAGGAGGGAGGCTGTGTATAATATTCTCATTCAGTTTGGTAACCCCATGAAACTACTCAGGTTAATGAAAATTTTAAATGAAACCTACAGTAGAATCCAGACAGCTTGTTGTGTACATTTCCTGTTCAGACTAGGCTTAAAAAAGATGACGCTTTTAAGAATTGCCTTTCAAATTTGCTTCAGAAAAGGTCATTAAGACGGTCCAAGCAAACAAGGACGGGCTAAAATTGACAGAGAACATCAGCTTATGGTCTGTGTTGAGGATATTCATGTTTTGGAAGGAAAGTAAGCGTTGAGTAGAAAATATAAGGCCCTTTTGGTCACTAGTAAGGAGGCTGGTCTAGAAGTTCATGCTGAGAACGCTAATTGTATGATCACGTATTGTAAGCAGAATGGGGGGGGGACTGTACTTCAGTATAAAGAAGCTAATAAACCCTTTGAAAATAGTGCAAAGTTCATATACTGTTATATTGGCACGACACTACCAAATCGAAACTGGTAAAATGAGACATTTAGTTCAGATAAAATTCAGATAATGCTTGCAACCTTTCTGTTGAGAATCTTTAGTCTACAAAAGTTAATATATGCAGAACTACAGCGTTGCTTGTTGTTTTGTTTGAATATGTAATTTGGTTTCGAGTATGGGATGTTGAGGAAGATATTTGGGCCGCCTCCCTGTCACACCAAGCTTGTAACCGGACTATTCTCATAATGCTAATTAACTAAACATGTGATGTATGATTCGTATTTCACACTAGTAATGGCCCCTAGCTGTCGAGTCCAGTCTGCGCCCCCACCCCACCTGTCTCTAAAATCCACTTTAACATCATCACTACATCTACTCTTAAATCCTCAAATGTTTTTGTTACTCTTAACATTCTCAACTCTAAGTAAGGTTTGCATCTCGCATTCTTCATGCCTGCTGTATATTCGTCCCGTTTAGTTAAACCAGTATGCATTCCACTCACTCCCGTGGGATGGGCAAAGCGTCTGTATTTCGTCCGAAATTTTTTTTCAAATAAATTATACTTAAATAATCACGTTGCTTGTTTATTGACACCTTTTATGCTCATAATTCTGCTGTTGACCAGTGGTAATTTATTGTACCGCCTTACATTGTGTCATAGATGTTAGGACGGTATAGATCGATTTTACAATATAAATGTCGTCTGGCAGCAAACTAAAGATTGAGAAGCGGAGTACTGTGACAGAAACATCTTTATAGGTCCTCTTGTCGAGGACTTTAGAACCTTTCAGTTTCATAATTCACAGGAAACACGGTGGAAGGGGACTGGAGGAGACTGAGAAATGTAAAACTCCTTGATCTGTAACCCTCAAATATTCGAGCAACGGTAAAAAGGAATGAGATGGGTGGTGCGTCTAGCACGTGCGTAGGAGAGCAGAAGTGGTTTCGGCGTTCTGAGGGAATGATACCTCTTGGAAGACCTTGGCATAGATGGAGAATAATATTGAAATGGATCTTCAAGAAATATTCTGTGATGGCGTAGACTGGATCGATGTGACTGAAAACAGGGACAAGTGGCAAGCTATTTGGAGCATGGTAAGGAAATAAGGGGTTCCATAAAATGTGAGGAATTGCATGATTTGTATATATAAAACTGCGGATTTACTTAACATACAAGACGAATTCAGTTATTGTTTCGAGGCCTAGAAGGCTTCTATTGAGCGGCGTGTAGCTTCGTATGGAAATTGCTGTGAATGAAATAACATGCATATGCAGGACATTCGTTAATAAGGCTTTCTGAAAACCAGCACGTTATTTAATGGCCTTACCTCCTACGCAACCAAGTCCGTGTTTTGAGGCACCTTATACGTAAGGACACGTATTTTGCAGGAAGAAGAATGCCACATTATAAAGATTTGCATTTCCACCATGCCAGTACTTCTGGGCCCAAAGCAATACGAACGGTTTTACCTCTCTCTTTCTCCCTTTCTCTTCAGTATAGGTTCCACCTCTCAAAAAACTCTCTTATTAAATATTGGGAATCCTCTCGTGCGTATGTAACAAGATTGCAGCGCTTCCAATTCTAATATCAGGAGATCCGATGGACCATGCATATTACACCCTTACGGTCAAGTTAACCCTCATCCTTAACATTGCATTGACAGCAGCAGGAGGGTTTCTAACATGACTTCTGCGATTTACACCTTACTGTTATAGACAAAAGTTGGGCATTTAATTTGAGAGGTGCTGTCAGATTTGTGAGGAGACTTGTGCCAACTGTTTGGAGAAAGTACTGGTAGGTGTTATAACCATTATATTTAGTGTCAATTTGTTTATCAATTGTCAAAATTATACATTTGATAGATAGGACAGATTTGTTTAAAACTGGTAATTTAGTTTTGGGTGGAAAGGAAATTGTAACGAGTCGGTATAGCAGGTTAGAGAGACAGAGACAGAGAGGCAGAGAACCAGTAGGACGGGTGCAGGTTTTGTTTGAGTTGCGACAAGGGAAACGGTGTTACTTAAGTGAGAGCCAATAGAAACAACGTATTCAATATTTTGACTGTTGGACCTGTTATGGAGTGGTGAAATTTATCATTTAGCCAAATGGGAACAGTAAGAATATTTAAGGGGGATGAATTTGAAACTCTGCCAGTTTGATAACTTAACGTAAGCGAGTTTTCAGTGTTTGTGTCAGGATGTGATAAGTTGTGTTTAAGTTAAACTGAGGCTAGCATCCACACACGCAAACATCTGTAATCTTTAATAATCTGGTGCAGTAATGCAAAGAATATTTTATGGTGAATGAAATAAGGTGAAATGCCAACTTGATGCAACTAGATAATTTTATTAATGTATTCTTAGCTCGACATGTTTCGGGTACATACGCCCATCATCAGGAGTATTAGATGTTGAGTTGCAGCGTATGGTTTTCTGCACCGAGTTTGTGGATGGGTGGTGGTCTTGAGAGCCGCTGTGTAGGTCGTGTTTACGGTGCGGATGGTGCCGTCGCACGGCACCATCCGCACCGTAAACACGACTTACGCAGCGGCTCTCAAGACCACTACCCATCCACAAACTCGGTGCAGAAAACCATATGCTGCAACTCAACATCTAATACTCCTTATGATGGGCGTATGTACCCGAAATATGTCGAGCTAAGAGTACATCAATAAAATTACCTTGTTGCATCATGTTGGCCTTTCACTTTATTTCATGAGGAAGATGCACAGTCAAACAGCCCTCAATATTTTATGGTGTCCAGTTACTTATGAAATTACTGTTTTGCTACTTAAAACGCCTAGATTCCCTGAGATTAGGACACGCGAAAGGACTGATTAGCTGAGGCCGTTTATAATGTGCATAACACGCCTTAACGTAGCTGTGGGTGTCACAGTTATACTTAACGGGTCTGTGAATGGTTTGAATAGAGGCAGTAACTGCAAACCATATTGTTGAAGGGTAGAGTCAATAGCTGCCACAAAGTAGGGAAACAAGGAACAGTAACCATTTGGTAAGGTAAACCGAAGTCCACTAGATTTCGTGGAATGATAACATTAATATGTAACTGTACGTTACTGCTGTTTATGCCGACAGCCTTCGCCCTGTGTTTCAATAATGGTTCAGTTGGTCTTTGTCGTTTATAAGTAAAGAATTTGGACAGTATGTCTCTCACCTAATGTATGCTCCTTTGAATTGACCTGTGGGCGCAAACTCTGTGCTTATTATTGCAATATTTAACACTGATGCACTAATGTGAAGCATGTTAGCCCAACGATCATGTGAAGCGTGTTAGTCCAACCAGCATGTGAAGAATGTTAGCCCAACGATCATGTGAAGCATGTTAGCCCACCGATCATGTGAAGCATGTTAGTCGAACGATCATGTGAAGCATGTTAGTCCAACCATCATGTGAAACATGTTAGCCCAACGATCATGTGAAGCATGTTAGCCCACCGATCATGTGAAGCATGTTAGCCCAACGATCATGTGAAGCATGTTAGCCCAACGACCATGTGAAGCATGTTAGCCCAACGATCATGTGAAGAATGTTAGTCCAACCATCATGTGAAGCATGTTAGCCCACCGATCATGTGAAGCATGTTAGCCCACCGATCATGTGAAGCATGTTAGCCCACCGATCATGTGAAGCATGTTAGCCCAACGATCATGTGAAGCATGTTAGCCCAACGATCATGTGAAGCATGTTAGCCCAACCATCATGTGAAGCATGTTAGCCCAACGATCATGTGAAGCATGTTAGTCCAACCATCATGTGAAGCATGTTAGCCCATCGATCATGTGAAGCATGTTAGTCCAACCATCATGTGAAACATGTTAGCCCAATGATCATGTGAAACATGTTAGCCCTGCTCACATGCTGAAGACGAATTCTGAACCACCACTAGAACAGAATTTAAGCACTCACTCATACAACGAGGACCATTCTTGTCTCTTACCACTGAAATATGAAAGCAGACCCATTGTATAATGTGTGTAAGGTCGCTTTATGAGCATTTTTAAACTCGTCGTCGTCGGAGCGCTCATGGTAAAGGTGGAGCTGCGAATCTTTGCGTTAGTTGGCTGCGTGGTCATTCTGGCTGCAACACTCAATTGCATTTACAATTTTTGAGGTTTCACAGACATATAATCGAGGATTCCGGCCTTCCGAGATGTGAGGCCGTATCGCTGGTTAAGTAGTTCCCGACGGTTTGTCCAAAAATCGGAACCACCTAACCAGCAACACGGATTCTCATCCTATAAGACCGGAATCCTCGATAAATTGTTGCCTACCCCACACGTTACGTATACTATATCTTCCGTCATTTGTCTATGTCTAGCAGGCCTGTCAAGTCACTGTTAATTCAAATGTAATATGAACCACAGTATTAATTCGGAGCGAGGAATCGATGCCAGTACCTGATGGAACACAGCCTGCGAGTCCCGTCATGAATTAATTATTGACATTAACAGGGCTCTGAGTAGCAATATCGCCTGCATGCACAATTATGCCAATATGCACTTTGATGTTCGAACTTCAATAGTTGTGAGACGTAAATATGTGGTAGGTTTCTGCAGTTCCCTGTTAATGCTCAGATGTGCTGTTCGTAAACGAGGATTTTGGTCGTTAATTATACTGTGCTTGTAAATGTGGGAGTATTTATAGAGCATATTTATTAGCAAAATATCTGGTAAGGTTTACTACTTTGACCGCAGTATGGGCATGCGTTTCGTCGAAACTATAGTTATTTATTTTTCTTTTGCACGTTAAACATGGATCTCGAAAGCAGTCTCATATGTGAATTGGATTCAGCTAGCTTACTATAGGGATATGTGATTTTCTCACATGAATAAACTTCTGGATGTTACGAAATTTGTGATATTTTTCCACTAGCTGAAAAACCAGCCTGTATAAAGGGATCATGTCCAATGGACCTTGTAACCTTACGTCATCCCTTTTATTTACCGTTTTGAGTTTTTAACCACCTGATCAATTTTTACGAAACTTGATGTGAACATTTTGTAATTATCTTTAAGCAGGTCTGTCCGACAATCAGTAACAATATAGTGGAAACGCTAAATGTGATGTGGGAATGACATCAGCACCCTTTTACGGCCCTTAAATGATGGTTAGTGAGGCATTTTGAAACAATATGCAAATTGCGTCAAGTAGTACACTAACTTCGCCGACCGGCGGCGGCCGCTCTGTCGGTATAGTTCGCGTGCGGACTAAGGCCACGGAGTTTAGTTTTAGTTTTAGTACTGTGTGTTGTAATGTAGCAATGTGGCGGTCGTACGAATTTTTATATTTCTTTCTGTGTGTTGGCAATAAATAATTACGGCTTGGAAGTAGGCTTGTTACATTTAGTACAGAGATAAGTTATGAGCACGCCATGTGTACTGTGTATCTGTCTTGTTTGTAAGTCATTAATTAAAAATGTGCGAAGTTTTGATATACTACAGGCTACAGCGACAAATGTAACGTATAGAGAAGCTGTATGAAAGTAATAAGTTTTTCACAAAAGTGAAATGAACAAACGTAATCGGACCAAGATAGCTCCGTCGGCACAGTTACTAGTGCAGCTACAATCTAGAGCTCTCCTTTCACTTTTAACTTCTAGACGGCTCTGGGGCCCACCCAGTTGTTATTTGGGGTTGCTTCCATGGAGCATGGACGCCAGGTCACCTAAGTTCAGTACTAACTTCCATCTAGTGCGAGGTTAAGTATGCGTGGAGCTAGAACTCGACGCCCCCATGTGCTTTCGAGGAATGAGCAAGGATATTAGTTTGTTATAAGTGCTGTGTCGTGAACAGCGAAAACAGCCTGTCAGCTGCGTAATGCCTGTCCGTCTGAAACTCTGTCCTCATTTATCAGCGCGGTTTCCACTGGACGGATTTTCATGAAATTTAGTACAGAAGACTTTGAGAAGGTCTGTCGAGAAACTCCAGATGGGGTTCAAATCTAACAATGATATCGGGCGCTTTACTTGAAGACCTAAGTACGTTTACATTGTTGGCAGCAGTACGAAATATTTTGCATCTCGACAACTGCAGAAAGGGAACCAATTGTTGCTTTTCCATGGCAACACTGAACGGTTTTATATTGTTGACAGCTACATTATGTGAATAACAGTAACACAAGCGCACACATTGTTGCGTTGGTATGGCACAAATGGTTACGCGAACGTGCCGTAATATTACGTTGTAATACATTGTATATATTGTCAAAAATAGAATAGTGTGTCTTTGTTTAGAAAATATGTACCAACAAATTAAGCTTCTTGTTGTGCTGGGAACTTCTTACGTACTTTGTGCTTGCTGCTGTGTACGTCCGTTGATAAAGAACACAGTACTGCAGTACCGGTGCGCAACTAGCTACCAATAAACATTTGGTTTCTTCATGTAGGCTATTATTGCTGTCTGTGGGCCAAGATAGTTTAGTTGGTATAGCGACTCGCTACGGGCTGGACTCTTCGGGGTTCGAATCCCGATAAGGGCAAGTTTTTCCGCACCCGTCCAGATAGGCCGTGGGGCCGACTCCGCCGGGTCTCTTTCATGTGGTAAAGCAACCGGGGTGTGGCGTTGGACACCCAACCCCATCTAACGCCGAGGTTGAAGAAAGGCAAGATCTGTACGTCTATCTTTACCTGTACTAGTGCCTTGTGCCTGCTTCAATGAATCTCTGAAGCTAGTTGATTTGAAAGTAATTATTTTACTGTCTTTTATTACAAGTTTTCTCTAACTTGTCCTTCTTTAAGTTCATGACGAGAAAACCAACTTTATTTTTGTTAAAATCACCCGTCATTAAAGGGTCACGTTGCTTGTTTTCTATGAAAATTTTAAAAAGCATGTTCTATTACTTGCTGCCACGGTGCCGTGTAATATTTGATGAATTATACCGTTTTATGTAATGAAAGATTGAACGACCCAAGTAGGTTTGGCACTAAAAGTCGATTATAGTGGCTCATCCAACAGAGCTGAGACCGTTATAAACGGAGAAGACTGTACAAAAAGATTCAACATGTAAGATTGTGTGAAAGTTCCTCTCCAACCCCAATTTTTCGGGAGGTACGCTTTCGTAGCTCGTAGGACCTACTTTCTGCTTCTGTCATCACATTTAAGACACTGTCGCTGTTTTCTTTGTTCTCCTCACTGCTTTCCTCTGCCTCTGTTTCACCGTCTTATCGCCCTCCGTGTCTCCGAATCGCCTGTCACTTGGTGATGTTAGTAAGAAGACAGTTCCACCTCGTTGTCCGGCGTTCATTTCTCATCTTCAACCCCCATGCCATTTGTCTCTCCATCTGGTCACTCCATTAGTACTCCAGTGCCGTCGGCAGGAAATCGATTAAGCTTCTCCGTAAGAGCTTTGTTAATTTCGCAGTGTTTTCAGCGTCTCACTCATCAGTAAATTGTGTTGCTCGCTGCGAAAAGCCCTTCATAATTTCTTTGAGTTTTAAAACAAACCTTACCCAAATATACGAAATTGTGTAATGGAGAAAGATGTACAATGATAAATATCGTAAGTTTGTCATATACTAATACCGTGATCGGATCAAGAGGGAGAGATTATGTTTTTGTATGCTTGGCAGAACTTAAAAGAACTCCAAAATTTTAAAAATAAAACATGAAGGCAAGACACGAATTGGATACTACGGGTAGATATGAGGGTAGTGTTGATTAACATAAACTAAAATAGACATTCGTTGAACATATGAACTGGAATAAGTTTTATTAGCAGAAAGCTGTAAATTCTATAACCAAATTCGAGTTATTCAAAAGGCAGGATTTTCATCATCATTTTAATATAAGCTGTACTACAATTTCTTTGTACCAACAAGTGCACATATTATATTAATACATGTATTTTACCCTTCCTGGCTCCTACATGTTTCGGCTGTTCGCCATAACCATTCAGTTCACAACCAAATAACTAAAAGTCACAGCAATAAATTAGTCCTCACGATGCTATGCATATGAATGTCCAGATTATGTTAAAATGTACATTATATAGGCCTAAATATTAAAATTTACAATATATGGAGGATGATAAATGACAAATGATGCATTGTTTATCCAGTATTATAAAACAGTAGTATTCCCTATGAATTTCGTTCTTCCAGAGGATGGCGACCAGCCAAAATATATAGGATCCAGATAAGGTGCAATATATATTAGTGTAATATTTGCATTTGTTGGTACTATAGATGATAATCATTCACAGTACACGGAAAGAATGATAAGAAAATGAGCAGTGCTGTTAAGGTCTTCTGGGATGATACGCAGTGCCTGCAAGTAAATCTTCATCCTCAGTCCATCAGTCCAAAGAGCCGATCTTCTTGGACTGACTGACCCTGCATTATTAGGCAATATGATCTCCCACAAAGTCGGTAACTACACAGAATAGCAGCCCAGACCATCTGGTCTGTAACTCTACTGCTGTCAGAACCTCTGTCGTTGGAAATGTTAGCTTCTCAAACAAGATGTCGCACCATGCACAATTTAAGTGTAATCGTTTTCAGAAAATTTAAACAAATCATAATTTTTCAGTCACTAAACCCAATATTTGACCATGTGAAAATTAATTCCTTTTCTTCCGCCCTAGGCGGGAAGTCATTTAGAAGCAACTTCTGGTGGCGAAATTTGCACGGTATACCGAAGTGTGTGGTAGAGTAGAGCACGGAAAACTTCCGTATATATATATATATATATATATAATATTATACTATAATAATATTGGACTTAATTGTTAAACTTATTATCTAAACGGATTATCGAGAATAAAATTTCAACGCGTTTAGTTAATATAATTGACCATAATCAAACGAACCTGAAACAACATTGTTTTTCCTTGTCCTGGGATGTAGGCTGCCCCTTTCCAAATAAGCGTCGCTTGTAGGCATATATTTAGTGATATTAATTCTCGGCCACAAAAGACAGTGACGCTTCTTCAAAGAGGAATATGTCCAAGGGTCTGAATATCGTTAAGCTTGAATTATCAAGTTCTCTCTCTTCTGGTTGCTTCTGTTTCGATACGAAATATGTTTCTCTGTGTCGTCTTGAAACAAATATAATACTCCACAATGGCTACAGGATAATAGTGACGTCTTTGGAGAGATGTGGCTGCAAATTTATGTTATTAAACCTTATTGGTCTCGGATGTTTTCAGTACCGTCCTGAACCCCAAAATACTCCTGGAATTATCATGTCTTATGAACTTGGTGTGGGTGCTGGGATAGCTCAGTACTTATGGCGTCTGGACTATGGGCTGTTTGGCCTAGGTTTCGTGATTCGATTCCTGCCAGGGCCGAGGGATTTTTCTCTTTTCCAAAACGTGCTTGCTGGTTTTGTTGCCCCCCCCCCCAGCCTTCTATTCATTATTTACCACAAGTTCTGTCCCCGTAAAAAAGCGGCCGGGACGTGAAACTGACCTCCGTTAAACGTCTATGTAATGTAGAAGTTAATAAAAACAAGAAAGTTGCAACCTAC
>Ga0136643_10018004_pt1 | contig 10646 bp, 10 predicted proteins | sample TergutLab28metaG_FD_96883 | JGI IMG/M metagenome (GOLD analysis project Ga0136643, IMG submission 96883) | Labiotermes labralis P1 segment gut microbial communities from Petit-Saut dam, French Guiana - Lab288 P1 (version 3) (version 3) | ecosystem: Host-associated > Arthropoda: Insects >... | reverse complement strand
GATACGCTTAGCTTGACTGGTGTTGACGGACACGAGACTCTTACCAGAGCCGAATAAGGAGCCGTTGTATGAAAAAAGTTGTTCTTGCACTCCTCATGATCGTTGTATTGGCATTTGGCATTGCACTTGCTTTGCATAGCTGCAGAAACGGTGAAATCGAGCCTGCACCCATCTTGGCGCCAACGCCAACGCCCGAACCTACGGAGCCGCCCACTCCTACGCCTGAACCTACACCCATCGAAACGCCGGAGCCGCCGGTTAATATTGAACCGCCCAACATAGACCATGAACTGGTTGGCACGTGGCAATATTTTGATAATTGGGATAACGAGCCACTTGGTAAATATGTATTAAATGCAGATGCTACAGGAATCGTAAGGGCATTTGGTTTTGATGACATTTGGCATTATATTGATATCACTTGGGAGGCTGAAAATGGCATTTTGACTATTTTTAGGCCGAATGATGACACGCGAGTGTTTGAATATGTCATTGACGGTAATTTTCTTGACTTGACCGATTTCGATGGTCCAATGACTTTCACAAGAGTCGAATAAGGAGTCGCTGGCGCTTCGTGATGCGTGCGGACAACGCATGGCAGGCGAATCAGTCTGTGCGGACGCATGACTTTGTTGTTGTGCCCACGCCGGTGACGAATTTGCGCTCGACAGGCAGGACGCATAACTCTGTCACACTTGCATGGAATGCATCGCCCGGTGCGACCGGCTATCGCGTGTACAACAACTGGACATTCGTGCGGAGCGTCACGGGAACGAGTACAACCGTAACAGGCTTACCGGCGGACACACAACACACTTTCCGCGTGGTTGCGACGCACGCTGTGGGCAATTCATATAGTGCTAGTGTGGGCGTTAGAACGCTGATTGCGCCGCCGCCTATGCCGGGTAATTTGCGCATGACGAATAGAAATCAAACCTCAATCACAATTGCATGGAATGCGTCTGCACGGGCGGCACATTACCGTGTGTATCGTAACGGTGTGTTTAGAACTACGACGACAGGCACGAGTTGGACAGCATCGGGGTTAAGTGCTAATACACGGCATGATTTTAGGGTTGTGGCGGTAAATTCGACGGGAAATTCAGCTGCTGCGACGAATAGTTTTTGGACAGAGACAGCAGTTCCTATGAGGTTTTGGCGTCCGTCATCAACGCCACCGCCATCGCCTCAACCAGGGCCACCGCCGCCACCACCGGCTTTTAGGCAGGCAGTTGTTGCAACACATAACTTTAGAACTGGCTGGCTCTTCCGCTGGGAGTGGCCATGGGCTCAAATCAATACAAATCCAGATGCCGCTGCCATTAGAAGGTCATTACTCAACTCTGGCTTCAGTATTGATCATCGAACTAATTTTACACGTGATACACTTATATCTGTACTTAATGCCCATGTTGTTGTACTTTCAGGACATGGAAGTCCAGATACGATAAAAGTAGGCCGATCTGACAATGCGGTGCTTTGGAGTCATCAAATTCCATCTATACGACATAATGAACTCACTGTTTTGATGACTTGTAGAGGGGCACAATTTGGCACAGCCTCTATTGCTGGCCGCTTTGTAAGCCAAGGCGCAACAACAAGTCTTGGGTTTACAGAAAATATAAGCGACATAACTGCGACTCCTTTTATTAGAAGCCTGTTTAGTCATTTAGAAGCAGGTAGGACGGTTGTCGATTCGGCGGATAGGGCTGAAACTGTTGCAATAGATGGTAGCAGGGTATTTGGGGCACTTGGAATAGACTCATGGAGTGTTTTGGGTGACAGAGATTCTCGACCGCTTCGTTGAAATTAAGGAGGATAGAAACATGAAAGCAAAAACAATTGCGATTTTAAGTTTTGTAATTATATGTATTCTTGCTGCTATATTTTATGCGACATTTAGACTTAAAAGTGAATCAAATTGTAGATGTGACGGTTCATGCCAACATATAAATCAATTAAATATCTCCACCGAGCTCTTCACACTATATAATGGATATTTGAGTTTTAATAACGCTCCATTTTCTTTGCCGCCAGATGGGTTTGCTTTTGACAACGGTCATATTGTTTTAGAGAATTATGATATGACACAAAGTCCATTGTACAAGGAAGGGCGGATAGACGATTTAATGGTGCGAATTGAGCTTAGTCGGGAACGAAGTAATGCAACTGTTGAAGACTTAGAGCGTGCTATGGAGCAATATGAATTTTATGTATTCAAAGTAGACGAGGATCATGTATTGTACATGAAATCATTTAATGGTATATCAACGAACGATTGGTATAGAAGAACTCGTGGGCATTTTATGAAATCTATTGAAAATATCACTGCCGAAATGATGTGGGAATTTTTACAAGACCCGCTCAATGACCCACGCAATTTTTCGGGAGAAATTCCTCTCCCTAATCTTAGAGGCGCAGAAATATATGGAATCGATATTGAGCCTATGGTTGTGCTAAAGGAAGGGCAATTATACCCCAAAATATTTGTGCAAATAGCTTGGTACACCCCTAGCGGAAGAATAGCTGGGGAAGCATTTAGTATCAATGCGTCAACCGGCATAGTGTATGATTCTGACGAATTTTCAAGAGCACCTACTTTTCCATAGGGTAATGGTGTTTTCCGAGGAGCAACCAAATGGTAGTGAGTATAAAATCAACTTGAAAAGGAGTGATGTTATGAAAAAATATCAAAAATGCATTATTGCATTGGTTATAGTCATGGCTATGTTGGTTGGAGGTGTTTGGCTGTTTGTGTCTTACCAAAATACACTGCCGGAAGAAATCCGGCAACAAACAGAGGATGACGGATATACTATCGAGCAAAGCACACCATCAGAAGAAAATGGTTATCCCACATACCAACACACGGCACCAACACAAGATGAATGGTATGAAGAAGTTGCCGCTGGGAATCTTTTGCGCCTTACAGATGAGAATTACCAACAACTTGGTGAATTCTTTGAAACAATAAGCGGTGAGCTAAAACAGTTTGTGGAATATTTACTGGGACATGATTTGCTTGATAATCTTCGTGACGAGGAGCAAGGCACTATTATTTTATTTGATTTAGAGGAAGCTAGGGAAATCTTTCCTGCAGGCAGGCCTGATGAAGTCGTAACCATATATAACGGTGCTCTCATAGAAAATTTAAGTGATAGCAAGCCTCTTCACTTTTTTTCAAACAACCCCGAGTTGTTTTTTCTTCTAACCGATATTGAAGCACAAGGTATCATCCAAACGATATTTATTTCCAGTACACTTGATGCTGATATTTGGATAACTTTTGAAATTTGCTTGACCTATACTGAATTCATTTGGCCTGGTGGTTGGCCAGCGTCCTTTTCCTACATAGTTGGCTCCTATGATGAGCCGGAAGCATATGGGTTTGCAAGTTTGGGCAACAATTGGTATATGGATATCATGGTTGATTTGGGTTGGGGTGAGTTTGTTGATGATGATGGGACTATTTGGAGTTAGTACATAATGAAGAGAAAAAAGCAAATCATTATCATCACCTGTGCCGCAATATTGGCAGTCGGTATCAGCTTAACTATCATTTTTTGGCCAAATCCGTCTTCAGGTCCCGAAAACAATGACCCAACGCCCAATGACACTCTAGGAGCATTTGAAGTTGTTTTGCATGAAGATGGCACCTTAGGGGTTCAAGCAGATTTCACCATATATCCGGAAGACTCTGTTTATATTTATTGGGAGACTGATGCCGGAAATCTGGAATCTAGCACTGACAACGAGCAATTGCTAGAAATCAAGGCCAGGTATGACCGTAATAATACAAACCTGTTTCATTATGGGACTTACGATGATGTTGTTACATGGAGTCCGTTTGATAATCTGGATGAACATTATTATCAAACTGTGACAGTACTCGCGCATATTGAGCATACTCGTGACGCAACAAAAGTAGTATTTAATGCTGAAATAACAATAACTTATGTCGATGGGACTATAAAACAGACGGAGTCTCGTCAAATGGGGAACCCTATTCGTGCTAATGGTGATACAGATTGGGTACAACTATTTCCGTGGAGTTTGAGTGAATGCGACGATGGGCTCCTACAAAGCAATACTTTTGTTATCCGAACAGGCGCTAGCCTCGACGATGATTATCAAGTTTATCTGACTAGCTTAGCTATTCCAATATGGGATAGTCTACCTCAAGTGTTCGGCGTTCCTGTTCATGACGGGCATAGTGCTTCGCATGATGAAATGTTGACGATGTTGCAGGGCGTAAGACTTGCAACGATATACTTTCCTGCCAACGAGCATACTGGGCACTTTGATGCTGGTGAATTTACTTATGACATAGATGATTGGTCGTGGGATATATATCCTGTCACTCGTGAGTTTGGTATAGACGACTTATATGTCCACGATATTCCAACTCTTGTTGGCGATACAATTTATGAAGAATCTCTTTTCGTTATGGTTATAAACGAAGAAGGGCAAAATATGCTGAGAGATGCAGGCGACATAATCATTATGCCTGGGGAGCCATCCGTATTCGATGATGTAATTTATAACAACATTTCCCTTGACTATGCGTTAAACCATCAAAAAATTCTTCCTATAGGCTATGTGCCACTTAATCCTCCTCAAAATGAAGAGCCTGGATGGTCCGGAGGGTGGGATAATATCCCTGATATTGACGCAATATCTGTGGACTTGTGTGTTGCCACGCATAATATTAACGACTTTAGCTTTTTATCAGAGTATCAACAAATGACACATTTAACTTTACGCGACATTACATTTGATGCCAGCGAATCAAGTGCAATTGAAAACCTTAATCTTTCTGATTTAGTGGAAATATTGGCGAAATTGCCCAATTTGCAAGAATTGACATTTACATTTATTCCTCTTGATGATATTTCTTCATTGGCGGGATTGCATAACATAGGCTGGCTTACATTGTTCAATACTGAAATCACGGACATTTCCGCATTGGGAAACTTAACAAATTTACACGGACTCAACTTGCACAGGAACCATGTTGAAGATATAACACCATTAGCTGAGCTAACGCAATTATATGCATTAAATTTAACAGGCAACCCAGTTGCGGACATAGGGCCATTAATGAACATGACAGCTCTACGAGAATTAGACCTTAGTGAAATCCATATTTTTAATTTTTCGCCATTGAAGAATTTAGTAAACTTAGAATGGTTGGCGATTAATTCCGGCTCCATTGAGGATATTTCTTCGCTGACATCGTTACAACAACTCAGAACACTGTACCTTAATTGGAATTATATTACAGACGTTTCTCCATTAGTGGAATTGACAAATTTAGAATTCCTAAGCATCGAAAACAATCCTGTTGTAGATTGGTCGCCGCTGAACCGAATTCCTAATCTGACATTAGAACGGTAGCCCCCGAAAGGAGAAATCATTATGAAAAAACTAATATCATGCATCCTCGCTTTGGCATTATTGTTGCCCCTCATCAGCGCATCAGCACAAGCCTTTGCCGCCCCTTTATCAACGCCCATTCCCATCTTTGGTGGTCCGTTGAACGTGCCGAATGCCAGCCCCGCGCGATGGCGGCTGTATAGTGACGGCAATTTGTTCATTACGCCTGCCGTGGATGGTCAGTTGGGTGTCATCGAGCGCGGCACCGCCACCACCAGTGCATGGTGGCACGTCCCCACCGAAGACATCCCCATCGAGCGTATTGTGTTCAACGCGCCCGTTGTTGGCGATGTGTCGTTGCGTGCGCTGTTCGCCGATACAACAACGGCAACCGAGATCGTCGGGTTGCAGTACTTAGACGTCAGCACGGTCACAACCATGCGGTATATGTTCCGCAATGTCAGCAACGTCACGAGCTTAGACTTGTCGGCCTGGGATACCCGCAACGTGGTCGACATGACAGCTATGTTCAGCGGCATGACGGCACTGCGCGAGCTTACCCTCGGCGCAAATTTTCATTTCGCGGATAATGCCGGCCTGCCCGAACCGCTAAGCGTATCACCTTTCACGGGTCGTTGGACAAACGGTGGCATTGCTGTTACTTCGGCCGAACTCATGACACTGTCAAATCCCACCGGCACATGGGTGTGGCAGCACGGCACAACAGACCGTACAGCCCTGCAAGCCGCCATTACCGTTGCGGGACAGCATATTGAAATAAGCTACACGCCCGGCAGTTGGGCGGATTTCATGACCGCATTATCCCACGCACAGGCAGTCTTAGATGACCTTGACGCAAGCCAAACGGTCATTGATACCGCCGCCGAAACACTCACCGTGGCAAAGAATAATTTAACTGCCCCGGCCGACCGCACGGCATTGCAAGCCGCTGTCAATGCGGCAGAGCAGCGCATTGAGCGCGATTATGTCCACCTGAGCTGGCTGGCCTTCGTGCCGGTGCTGAACGAATCACGCGCCGTGCTGGATGATCATAATGCCACGCAAGCAGAGGTCGATACAGCCACCCAAGCCCTCAACAACGCCTTGGCAACACTGGTCTTACGCACCGATTTCACGGCACTGCAACGCGCCATCAGCAACGCGAATGTGCTGCAAGAGTCACATTTCACCGCCGTAACATGGGCGCCCTTCGCCCAAGCCCTGCAAGCGGCGCGTGACGTTTGGCTCAACATCAACGCGTCGCAGCAGGAAGTCGATGACGCGCTCTATGTTTTGCAAACGGCACAGGCTAATTTAACGGAAAATCCGCTGATTAACCATTGGACGCTGTATCTGTTTGTGCAACAAGTAGAAGACTTACACCCGCGGGCGTTTACGCAAGAGTCATGGGTCGTCTTTCCTCCTGTGCTGGCCCACGCGCAGGCCGTGCTGACAGCACATCAGGGCGGCAACGCGACGCAAGAACAAATCGACGCGGCATACGCGGCATTACGTCATGCACACAGCAGCTTAGTGACAATGGTGAGTACATGGAACCCGTTTACAGACATCCATCGCGGTCAATGGTTTTATTATGATGTCCGCTTGGCGTACCTCAACCAAATCATGCTGGGCACAAGTCCCACAGTATTTCAGCCCAACTTATCCATGAGCCGCGCACAGGTAGCTGTTATGCTCCACAGGATTATGGATAACCCAACGCCGCAATCGAGTGAAATCCCGTTTACAGATGTGGCCGCAGACCGCTGGCACACCGACGCCATCCTTTGGGCGGCTGAGAATAACTTGATGCGTGGTGTGGGGTATGTCGCACCTTCACCTGGTGCCGACAGTTCTGACATATTGGGTCCAGCGGCACGCTGGTTTGACCCGCATCGAGAAATCATGCGTGTGGAAATGGCGATTTTCATGCACCGTTTGGTTGAGTTCTTGGGGTATGATACCACGGTACGGCAAAGTGAGCGATGGAGCAATTATGAGGACATTCACCTATTGCACTCATGGGGCATCGATGCCATGATGTGGGCCGAGTACCACAATCTGCTCCCCATGCGAGCAGACAACTTACTTTCGCCGCGCGAACCCGCCCGACGCTACGAAACAGCGGTCATGCTGGCACGCTTTTGGGACAGTTTCGGGTGGTGATAGCTAAACGTAAATTGTAGTGCTTAGCGTAATCGATAGGGGCTATCGCCTCGTTGTGTTTTTTGATGTGCGCTTACAATCTGTTCGCCCTCGCGTTGCTTCTTAGACTTTTGTTCTTCACGAATTTTATCAACCATAATACCGGACCGTTTTTCGATGTCCTCGCATAGCCGCACAGCCCGGCGCAAGTCTTTTAATTGAGCATTGATATTTGCAACTAGCCCTGCGTTAGGAGCATGAGTGTCGGCAGTGCTTTTGCTGGCCGTTCTAATCTGCTTGCGCTCGGCAATCAGTGATTGTATTTGCGTTTGCAAGTGTTCTTTATGCACTGCCAGTTGCTCAACGGTATCGATTTTATGCCGTGCCAACAGTCGCGCACCGTCCGAAATTTTTTGCATATAGCGAATGTCCTCGCGGTAGAGAAAGTATACGCGTTTTGAATTTGCCTGCTTGCGTTTTGGCAACACACCCATCTTATAGAGATACACAAAATACAGGACACGCAAGCCTGTCATTTTCTTTGTGCGTTTCACTTTGCCTATAACACGAGCGCGCTTTGGCGGCATTGGCATAGGTTGTCGTTGCGGGCGTGTGTTTTCTACAATACGTTCACGGATGCGCTCAATGGTGTAGTCTTCGCCGAAGTTACGGCGCAACTTCAATCCACGCGGCTTACCCTCGGGGCGGATGGTTATATCCTGCCCCCGCTTGACATGATAACCCAACTTGCGAATGTTCTCCCAAAACTGTCGCTCCGAAATAGATTGCTTGATTGCCTCATCTACATCGGCACGAATTGCGGTGCGATATGTCGGTTGCCCCTTATGTTCGGTATTCCACTCACTATAATGTTTGGACTTACCCGGTTCGGCGTTATCTATGATGGATGCAAGGTCGCTTGATACAACTGCGTAATGTGTTGGTATTTGCTGCTCAATACTTATCCTCCTCTGCCATTGCCGCGATTGGGTGCGCTGATACTATCCCGGCGATTATCTGCACGCTTGCATAAGTCGGTTTTTGCGGCATCAAGGGTGTCAAAATAGTGGCCCCAATCATAGCCCTTGCTGCTCTTATGACCTTTCCATGTGCCAAAGGGCTGCACCGCTATGGGGTTATGCCCCAACGAGAACACCATTTGGCCGACGTCTACTTTTTCGATGATGCGGTAACTGCCGACATGCTCTCGTTCGAGCAGTTTGGCATCTTGTATTTGCTCAAAATGCTCGCGTGCCCATTCCGGCATTTTTTTTATGACACCTAAAATATTCTCGCGATTGTAACGTGTTTCTTCGCCCGTATTCAAGTGGGTGCAATACACTGCCCGACCTCTTGAATTGCCATTTGCACCAAAGCCGCCTGTTGCCAATACAAGCTGGTGCTGCTCTTGCCGATATTCAGGGTGGAGTGCGCTTGCTTTTATTGCAACTATTTTGCCCTCAATACAAGCATCAGGTCTGAGTGTAAAGCATTGCTCGGCGGTAACAAGCGTAGTGGGGAGGTCTAACTGTTTCTCGCGTAGCGATTTCGCCGCGTCATTAACGCGCCCTGTAAAGGTTTCTACTGCTTCGATATAGTCGTTGCCTACGACACCATCAAGATATTCACTAAAAAGCGGGTTTGAGTTATGATTGCACACAAGATAGAAATTCCCATCTTCGGCTGCCATGTTTTCGCCTAATAAAATCTCTACGCTGTTCATCCACATGGCGTTGGTGACTTCGTAACCCGTATGGTATCGTAACAAGCCCGTTTATCTCACAACCCTCTTTACGGCGGTGTCCGGCAATCATTTGGTATCGGCCATCTCCCGCAGGGCGCACAATTGCAGGAACGAGAACACCATATTGTGCAATGCTCTCAACCGTTTCCACCATTTTGGCATCCATCCGTACTTCAAAAGGATTGTCCGGGTGGCTGTCTATTTCGGGAAGGGAGAGGTGGATAATCTTTTCATCTTTTGATGTTTCCGGCAATGAAAAGAGGCTATCGGCTGTGGGTAGGCTGAGATTTAACTCGCGCTTCATCGGCCAGCACCTCCTTGATGAATTTAGTGTAGGCGGCGGCGACTTTGCCGCCCTCGTCGTAAGTGTAGATACTCTGACCGTAGGCACTGGCTTCGGCGGCACGCACTGATACGGGGATTTGTGTGTCGTAGATTTTCAAAAGGTGTCCATACTGGCTACGCAGAGTTTTGGCTGTTTGTTGTGCGAGGATGGTGCGCCCGTCCATAAGCGTGAGCAATACACCGTCTATTGTCAGGGCAGGGTTAATTTGTCGTTGGATTTTCTGAATCGTTTTGATGAGTTCGGTCATACCTTTGGCGGGGAGGTATTGCGATTGCACGGGGACAATTACGCTGTCTGCGGCCGCGAGAGCATTGATAGTAATCATGCCGAACGACGGCATACAGTCTATCAACACATAGTCATACTCATGCTGTATCATTTGGAGATACTGGCGCAGGATATATTCACGGCTCATGGCGTTGACAAGCACCATCTCCATGCCTGACAATTCAATGCCGGACGGGACTAAATCAACACCTTCTTTGTGTGTGAGTATTGGCTCGTGACAGCTAAAATCATTTTCGTGAATGGTGTTGTGCATGGCATAGGATAGGTTGGCACTTAATGCGTCGTGGTCTGACCAACCGAGGCTGGTGGTTAGGTCGCCCTGTGGGTCTGCGTCCACGAGCAAAACTTTCTTGCCCGCTTTTGCAAGCCCTATGCCGAGGTTGGCACATGTGGTGGTTTTTGTGACACCGCCTTTTTGGTTGGCTATGGCGATGATTTTGCTTCTGACATTCCGCTCTGTTACCCCCGACAACTTTGCAAAAGTCGGCAGCTTGGCGTTTGGCATTTTATCTTCCTCCTTGATTGAAATGACAAAGCCGCCTGCTTCACAAGGAAACAGCGGCTATGTAAAAGGCGATATTCAAATATGTTTGTTTGTGTTAAGGAAACACAAGCGAAAAGCACATCACAAAAAAAGGGTTGATTTTTTGTCCGGGGTGTGGTATGATTATCCATGTTATTTGAGATTTGACAATCGTTCTACAACTCGAATGGTGGTCCAAATATTCAGTAATCGCGTGTTGGGCG
>Ga0136643_10018002_pt1 | contig 10646 bp, 6 predicted proteins | sample TergutLab28metaG_FD_96883 | JGI IMG/M metagenome (GOLD analysis project Ga0136643, IMG submission 96883) | Labiotermes labralis P1 segment gut microbial communities from Petit-Saut dam, French Guiana - Lab288 P1 (version 3) (version 3) | ecosystem: Host-associated > Arthropoda: Insects >... | reverse complement strand
TTTAATAGTGTAACTTTAGCAAGGACGATATAGCTCGCTGATGATGGTCCTAGGACCGAAACATGTAGGAGCGTTTTTAATGTTTTAATGTTTTAAGGTATAAATTTTATAAATTTATATAAGTGCAGTGGTTGGTAAAATAATTGAGTGATGCTGGAGCAACTATTATAATTTTAAATGATTTTAACTGTTTAAAAATTTCATAATAATTTGTGTGCGTTAGTTGGACAGATAAAGGACTTAATACTATCAACATGCGCGGTGCAACTACGAAGATTATAGCTTATTTGCTCACGGGGTTGGGTTGGTTACAAACAGCTTAAAAGAATAATAATAATAATAAACACGTTATTTAATTAAACACGACCGCGTTACATTTGTAGCCGCACTGCTTCAAAATATGTCCCTTAGTAGCCTGCGATGGTTTCTTTGCAGAAGGGTGAGAATATTGACACAACGAACATAGTGATTGTTTCTTTCGTTCTTGTTGGCAGAGCCGGAAGAAATCGAGTGCTAAACCTCTCACTGTTTTATAAATACGAGACACAAGTGGTGAAAGAGGTGCCTCGTTTTATTCATTGATTGCGACAGTAAGGCTAGTAGGAATAGTCTGAAATTTAAAATGTTGTCGATCGTTTAAAATTGTTCTCAGTTAATTGTTACTGGAGAGTACCGGCAAAGGACAGCTTGTCTTGGAGTACTTAGAATTGAGTATATTCCAAAATTTCACTTAAAAAAAACCTGGAAAGTACACATTGCCGTTGGTTAAATGACACTCAAAATAGGTCTACGTTTTACAAATAAAAAAAAAAATTTTCTTAGTTCTTCATCCCTTTTCTTAGAAGACCGAAACTGAATGTTTTTAATCCATAATACACGTTTATTTGCCAAATGCATTCTTTGAAAATTTGCATCCCTCGTTGGTCTTGACATTAGTTCAACTAGATGTATTCATTAAAAAATATAATTTTCCTGTCTCCTACAGTGAGTATAACTGAGAAAATACTAAGAAACTTGCTGCATATTCCACCCATTGTACGCGATAATCAATGCAGTTATGGGGAAGTGCAATACTGTGGCAGAATTTCCGGATGAAATTTGAATATTCGCCCGAAATTTCCTTTTAATTACATGAGTAAATATTAATTTAATTTGTTAATTCCAATGTCATTCTTTCTTTGATGCTCAGGCTGCTATCTTTAAGTATAACCCATTTTCATTCTGAAGAGAAAAGCAGCCATACAATGCGCGAAAATGCGGCACTTAAGATAAAATTCTAGACCATATTATTGCAGTTACATGTACATTTGCATAATATTTACCCTACTGTAGTAATACTGGGCCTACAATCAAACATTCTTTAATTATCTACCACACTAAATACTGTACATTTAAAATGAATTATACTTATTTTTAATGCGATCTGTGTATAACCACTATTTTTTTTTTGTAAGACAACCCGCTGTTTTGAGAAAAACCAAGTTTAATTAGAGATTCGTATATAGTAGAAATTACAGATCTGCTGAACCAGTTTCCTCTACATGTTTCGAGCACAATAGTTTTCGAAACATGTAGAGGAATGTAATAAACTTATTATAAAACAAGAGTTTGTGCATTAAGTTGGTTAACTGCTAAGATTATACTTTTTTCCAGTTCCATTTCTAAACCCTTCACGCAAATATAAGTACTGTTCGTGTTGCAGTTTCGTCCAAGGCAAGTTATTCCGATTAGTTACAATCCATTCGTCTGTCAAGAAACATTACTGCTGTCGGGCCTGACAGGATTCAGTCTGAGCTGTTGACAGTCGCTGTGACAACCTCATTCCATAAACCATAAGTACATGACAAGACAATTCTGCTGCTCAAGTTACTTATTTTACCAATCATTGCATACAAAACACAGAAATGTTTGTGCTTACGGTTATGGCCAAATTGAAAGTATTTTGCACAGGTTAATCGATTGAACTGACACAGAGGGATATCAGACATCCTTCATCGTCACGCTTTTATTAAGATCCAAAATTTTGGAAGCTGCAGCTTCTTCCATCATCAGATAAAGATATATTTTATGAAAATTAATCGTGTCTATTAGAATGGGGTTAAATTTCACGATCCCGATGACGGAATTTAGTCCCCCTGAAGCACAGAAATTAAATGAATGAGGGTGTGTTTACGTACTAAATTTAGAAATACATTCCCATACCGTTTTAAGAAAAGGGGATTCCTAAATTGTTACACTCAGTATATGAGACACACTAGTGTAGGCAGCTTGTTACAGTGCAGTAGCATGCGGTATGTAGACAACGTTTGCAATTCCGTCCACTAGCATGTTTCTTTGTCGCATTATGTGTCTGTGCTGTTGCAGAGACAGGATAGAGAAAGTATATTTAATTTTTCGTTTATTACTGCGTAATCATAGTTAGAATAAGGCTGGGATAAGTGCCGCCTAACTAAAAAGTTTCCACATAATTACCCAACATATTAGTAAGTACACACTGAAGACAATATTCTACAAAAAAAAAACGTTAGAGTAGAGTGAGTGGAGAATGATCCTCGCTGGGATAAGGATATTTAAAGAAAATATTCTCATGCAATCTGCCTCCAGAAGACTCGCCAAATGCTAGGAGACGTACAAAGGTCTCCAGAGCTCTTAATAAATGGGAAACAATGTTTTTAATGATTATGTGTAACTCTCGTTTTTATGATTAAGTGTATAGATTCTCCAAATTGAAAAACAGAATACGTCCTTCCTTACATCTGTCACTCGTTTTATTTAATACCTTAAAGCAGAGTTCCCTCCAAGTCTACCACCAGATTTGATTTCATAAGAATTCGAAGTTTACCCACACGACGCACTTACTTGTTTCGTGTGATTTTCAGACAGAACAGAAATTATTACTCTACACAGTATTAAGCGGTTCTTCTTTATAATGGAGACTGCGTATTCACTATGAGAGAGGAGCTGAATCGTTACACATTACTTAGCTTCAGAGACAAAAATAAGGCTGCGTGAAGCAAGAAGTAGTTTATACTGAAATTAAAGAAACACATGATTGAATAATATATGTGAGAATAACCAACGAGATGCACACTTTTTCTCTTTAATTTATTCTGATTAAACTATCCTCTACATGTTTCCAACTAATAAGTATTCTTCATCAGGAGGTTATTTCTGTACACGCAGCATATAGTAATTTACCAAGCATCCATTGGTGTCTAACCGGTAAAACGGTGCGATTAAGTGTTCCACTCCCACCGTTTTACCGGTTAGACACCCATGGATGCTTGGTAAATTATTGTATGCTGCGTGTACAGAAATAACTTTCTGATGATGAACAATTATTTGTTCGAAAAATATAGAGGATACTTTAATTACACCAACTAATGCACTTATATAAACATTTTTTTTCACACTAAAACACTTAAAATTGCTCCAACATGTTTCGATCCTAAGATCATCTTCAGGGAGCCATATTGCTCCTTGCTAAAGTCACATATTAAAAACACTCACTAGTTAATTTCCTTATATTAACAGGGTGTTGTGGCAGCATGTCTGTAATATAAAATATATACTTTATTAAGTATATTGTCACGGTAATAAATAAGATTGTCAAATAAAATGAATTAATTAATTTAGTATATACAAATAATTAGGCTATCTGGGCTAAGTGCATTAGTTGGTATAATTAAAGTGACTCTACGTAGTACACGGTGCAACAATAAAGATAGAGAGGATAGTTTAATTGGAATAAATTAATGAGAAAAGGTGTGCATCTCGTTGGTTATTCTCGCGTGTATGTATCACGATGCACGGTTCAGAGAATGTTAGAAAAAAGATTTAATAAATGTTATAATCCTTTCGTCTTACACTACGCACATGGGGCCCTATTACAGACGTGTATGTGGACGACGTTAAGTTATATGAACCGCTTCGATAGGCCATTAATTTCAAGGGCTACTTAACTGGTGTTCGGGCTTCACGTGTAGGCCCTACATAGGCCTTAAGTCATCACACGTTTCTGCGCCTAAGCTAAAATAATCTGTACAAAATATTTGCAAATTCTTCTATCGTACGGCATTGGATTACTTCGAAATTCTCTGTGAAATACACGGCTTCTATAATAGAAAAATTATTTTTCCCATTTAGGTCGGATTGCAAATTGTGGAATCACGTGTAAGGTCAACCGTCTCCGTAAATTACGCTTACAGTTTTGATTCGGGATGGAGAAACATTCATCATCTGATGAAATGATAATCCAACGCAATTAAATCACTCCCTACGTTCTGAACAACAAATAAACATAAAATTGCAATACATTATCAAGTCATAACGTTAAAAGATAATTTTAAACATTTAAACTTACAGTGACTACAAGACAACGACTTCGGTGTAGAAGAGAAGTAACTTTGTGCCATGAAACAGCTCTCAACCCTTTGTTAATGTGTTGAAAACCGTGTCACATATAGTTATTTAAACACTATGCAAGCAAATCTGACAACGAGGATTAAAATGTAATAAAACTAGATAAAAGCTGCTACGAGTTCAAGTTCCGAAAGAAGTGTCTGACAACCCATCATGAATAGATCGGCGAAGGTAAGCTGAAGGTACATGAAGACAGCTTCCTGATGGATCAAGAGAAATTGCTCCACTTTACCTCTTTTTCACATGAACTTTACGTACTCTTGAGAGAGAACAGCATAAGTACTTGGGCAGACATTATAATGAGTTTCCTGCTACATTCGTTAACATGATTCACACTATGGAAATCCACAGATTTCCAAAACGTGTTCTTGAACTTTGGGGTGGTCTGTTTAGAAAATGTGTTACTAGGTTCATGATGTAATTAAAAACTTCATTTACAACGTTAAATAAAGCAGAATTGATTTCTTTTCAACAGTCTCAAACCCAGAAGTAGCCGGTCCCAGAGGCTGCGCGGTCTAAGGCGTAGGTCTGCGGCCGCTTGCCTGCTGAGATTATGGGTTCGAATCCCACCGTGGGCATGGTTGTCCGTTGTGAGTGTTGTGTGTTGTCAGGTAGAGGTCTCTGCGACGGGCTGATCACTCGTCCAGAGGAGTCCTACCGACTGTGATGTTTCGTTGTGTGTGATCTAGAAACCTCGTGAATGAGGAGGCCCTGGCTCACTGGGGGCTGTCGCGCAAAAAAACAAACAAACAAACCCGTAAATGCTCGATAACTTTCACTGAAATTCTGCCGATGGATTTAAAATTTAGCGCGCGCCCTTAGGAGCTTCTACGCCAATACTGACAGAATAACATACACGATCTCCACGTAACACTTAATTTTTTTTTACTGTGTAAAGAAAAATTAAGATACAGTCATTTCATATTTCTGTTTGAGTGAAGAACCCCACTCCGTTCACAATACGATCAGCGTACTCACTTTGCAGATTCATAGTAGAGGGAAACATTGGGGCCCTGTGATGCACATGCTCCTGGTGATGGGGTCTGGAGCCCATGACAGCGCACTGGGATCCGGGGGCGCCGGGATGATGATGTCCTACGCCGGCCATGTGTCCAGCAGCGGCGGCTCCTCCCGTAACACCCGCACCCGGGTTGTAGGACCTCGCCATGGACGCAGCGGCGGCCGTATACCGGTAGGCGGCCTGGGACATCTGGCTGCAAGACGTGAGATCCCCATAAGAACAGGGCATATTTCCCAACCCTGTGGGGTCCATTCCGGCGGCCGCCGCAGCCGTCAGCGAGCAACTGGACGCGTCGAATCCCGCCTGATTCAGATACGAGTAGTCCATGATCTTCACGTGCAAGTCAAAGTTGCTCTTCTTGATGGTTCTGTCTGTAATTAGCTTCTACTTCAGCCGCTAAAGTTTCAGTATCACCAACAGACAGAAACTATGCGAAGTTGTGACGTCAGTCAGTAGGTCACTTGCAAGTTCTGTTGCCGTAAACTTCACAGCCGCTACTCTAGTCTTCCAAGAGCTTAAGAAACGTGCTTGCAGAAAACACTCTAATGATCTCAAGTAGAGTACTTGAATGCATCCACTTGTTGTTACATTATCATTCGTGGAATATCCTGTATTTAGTCTCATCCATTAATTTACACGAAGTTTAATACGATCACTGCCAGTTCACAGATATATTTGCGACAGTTTAAGTCATAAATCTGTAGTATTTCTTTGGTTTTAATTAATTCAAACACAATGATAAATTTTACTTATTTTTTTTTTAAATATGAAATATGTAATAATATAAACACTGGCTTAATATATTCGAGAGTTTCATGTAACACTTATGTGACATATGATTTCGGATAATACATGGTTAAGTTCCACACCACCAATATACGGATGATAAGCAACGCACATTTCAGTTCAGTTCTACAGAACATGACAAAAACACATTCACTTCACAGCTGGGTAACTTATTTTCAGATTCTCTTTCATATTATGGCTGATACGGAAAATAATCACTGTGCAGCTTTAAGTGACAGTTGTTTACTGGATCTCGATTTTTCGGGAAATTGTTATTTATTATTCGGCATTTACAGACACTCGGAACTTTTATATTCAGAAACCACTAAATGCCTCTTGATGCACTTCATTTGTCCACAAAGTTCGGTTGCACCGGCAGACACAAATAGATCACTTCCATAATTACATTCTTTATCACACCACATGACTGCCATCAGACACAACTCAAAACCTGTCTACTGGCTTGAATGTGCGGCCCATCGTTTCACTTGACACGTGACACCATTCCAGTCGAACCTGTTTTCAGTACCATTTTAAACAGAAAAAATTCAAACATGGACTGAGGCAGTATATTCCAATCACTTTTTTTTTTTATATATACACCAGTTTCCCTTCGATTACAATATGTCAAATTTCGTTCGCGATATTAGGTAAATATTGGTTCAGGCACTGTTAAGTGCATTACAATTATTCATTTTTTTAATTACAATAAGCTTGTATGTTGCAACTTAACAACACTGTCAGATTTCAGAAACCCACAACCAAATCCTTCACGACAGCACGAAATATTTCAAGTCAAAATGAAATCGACGCAGCGTGAAGAAAAATTAGATAAGGGGATGTGCGATACCGCAATCCTGTCTTTTACTTCTCCCTTTTTGTCTCTTCCCCCTACCCCTAAACTTCTACTCAACCGCAAGAAGCAATAAATTAATAATAAAAAACAGCTGATACAAAAAGAACTTGTTCTAGTCTAAGTTAATCTAAAACTGTAAACGAAACAATAATAATCCCTTTCTGAATGAAGACAAGTGCCAAGGAAGAGAAGTTCTTTCTTGTTGGTAGCTCTGCCTTGCTGATGTTATAGCTACTGGTCCTTCGAATATAATTGAATCAAAGCCGTGATATCAAATTATGGCGATTACGGATAATATCGGCGGTAGGGTTTTAGATGCCGCCGTCGTCGCTGCTGTTGCTCAGAAGAGAGGAGGAAGCTGCTTCTGATGTGCTTATGCTGCCGCTGTGTGGATGGCTAGCGCCCTGCCCCCCGATAGTACAGACTATAGTAGCGCAAGAACGAGCCCGACTCGCTCACAGCTTGTGCGGAAATCAAATGATAAGCTTAATTCAATAACGTGGAGCCAGAACTAGAGTACAGAGAGAGTCTCTCCATAGTGCAGCATCCCCGATGAGGGGGTGCACAGGGAAAAAGCCGTGCAAGAGAGGGGGTGGGTGGGGGTGGTTAGCGAGAGTAAGCGAGAGATGTGTAAGAGGAAAAGCAAAGAGCAATGGGTTTAGTTTTTGATGTTAGGTTAGGGGACCGAAGGGTGTGAGAGCATGCGAGAGGGTGGAGCGGCTTGGGTTGTGTGCCGGGAGGGAGGAAGACGATCGTATTCGCAAGGGGGGGGGGGATAGAAAAGGCGGAGCTTATAGTCACGGTGGTGTGATGGAACACCTCTACAATCTCTCTTTCTTTCTCTTCCGCTCTTTCGCTTACACCGGAGTTACCCACACCCTCTCTCTGTCTCTCTCCCCCTATTCAACATCCCTGTCTCCGTGACAACCAATCCAAGCCTCTTTCCCTGGACCAGAAACACGAGAATCGTCATTGGTGCAACAGCAATGACGTCACGCCCCTGATAGATCCGTGCTTACTGCTCCATGACATGCGACGCTAGACCCGACGCTCAGCTGTGACGTTTCTCTTTGTGTGCATCTCAAACATCGGCTTCGCAGTCGACAATAAGACGACGAAAAACCTTGGATTTCTAACAATCATGAATATGATGTCTCTGTGTTGCGTAAACCATCCACGCCATTTTATGAACTCTTGGCATAATCATTTTGTTACTGTGTGATTGTCATTACATTTATGCAGCAACGATTTTCAGTATTGCCCTTACACAATAAGCGGGCCTAAAGAACGCTGACACGCATCTTCGTGAAGGAAGGATGTATCGAGGGTGATTCAGAACAGTGTGTTAACCTACAAGGATAAAGGAACAGCTACTGGAGGGAACTGCATGCCGCGGAGCAAAATAATTGCAAGTTTCATGTACTATTGTTATTATGTCTAAATCAACGAGGATAAGAAGACTGGCACATGTAGCACGCATGCGTGAGGAGAAAATATATAGGCCTACGCCATTTCAATATGACAACTAGAGGAAAACACAGGGCAGGACAATATCAAGATGGATATTAAAAAGAATTTGGGCGCGGACTGGATGCATGTGACTCGAGTCAGGGACTAGAGTTAGGCTCTGTGATAATAGTAATGTGCCTTTGGGCTCCATAAAAGTTAGAAATTTCTTGACCAGCTGCTCGAATGTTACCTCCTCAACAAGGAATTGACTCCACTGATTTCTGAATTATCTTCAGAATAGTGTTTATTTTAAAGGAGGCCTTCTGCGCTTCTATTTTATCAGCTCGAACTCCAGGCTTCTTGTCTTAAACAGCAAGACTCAAACACTACAAAATGACTGCAGTACTACCTATTAGGTTTGCCCTCCATAGGCCTTATGTTTTAGGACCATTTGATATTTTGAGTACTTAACTGGACTTGACATACTTTGGTCGGCAACAAAACTGACTGACAAAAACCTAATAATCGGTACCTGCATTGTGGTGTAAATGAATCTTGTTTAGAATAACCCTACAATCGATCCATTCCCACTGCAAGAAGTCAGAACTCAATAATACACACACAGTGGCAATGACGTTGGCACACATAACTGAAGAATAAAAAACCAACTAAATGCCACTTATTATTTTATTGTGCTTCTTATAGACTCAACATGTTTCGGGCAGTACTATGCCCATCATCAGGAGCTCGCGACTATGTTCGTCGTTTCGGTCTTGGTTTGCTGTATGTTGGAGGTTAGGTGCAGTTAGGCTAGAGTAGTGTCCAGGATGCAGGCTGCAGGCCGGACACTATTCCAGCCCAACCGCACCTAACCTCCAACCTACAGCAAACCAAGACCGAAACGACCAATGTGGTAATCAACATCATAGTCGCGAGCTTCTGACGATGGACATAGTACTGCCCGAAACATGTTGCCTATAAGAAGCACAATAAAATAATAAGTGGCATCTAGTTGGTTTTTTATTCTTCAGTTATCACAATGATGCACAATCCAATGAACATCAGGTTGGCAGATCTCAAGGTTTCGTTGATGGCTTCATGCAAATATAGATATCTGACCCTGCACTGTTCTGATCCTGCTGTCTTGCCAGTCATGAACCAAAATTCCATGAACTGGAAGCAGATACCAAACACACTCACAATAAAATACGCATAACAGGTATGAGCTTGCCTACTATCAAAGTAACTAAAAAGCTGCGACCTTTGGATTTCTGGTACCAGTGAACATGAAGAGCACGCAGTTCTGGAATGTGACACCCTGCACCTTGCTACCGGTACCAGCACTTCGGAGCAACTCCTCTGCTCATAAAGGGCCGTGCCATGGCTCAGGTCATTAGTTGCCAGTCTCTCAACGCGGAGACACCAGTTCAATCCTAGGCCAGTCCACGTCGGATTTGTAGTAGTAAGTTGAAAAAAGATAAGGGATTTCTCCTAGTATTTGAGCTTTCCTCTGCCATTAATATTCCAACATTGCTCCATACACATTCCTTCATCTATGACCGAAGCTATATAACTCAGTGATTGGCGCTGTCGTTAAATACAACACTCACACTGAAGAACGTGACAGCAGATTCCTATTTTCAGTCGGATTGTGGGTAAACGACTGTTTTGTTTTCCAAGTGCCACTGGTTATATGTATCAAAATTCACAATACGAAAAATAACTTTATTATATAATTAGGAAAACAGACGACGAGTAAATAATTAATCGTACTACTGGTCCACATAACCACCTTCATTTGCAGAACAAAAATTTACGCCCTTTTTGTGGTATTCAGGTCGAAAAAGAAATAACAGCTGCATTAAACCTTCGCAATTATAAGCTACAGTACGGAACAAACAATTCAAATAGTGTCAGCTCCTGTCTTATTGTCAGCTTGGTACCCAATAGGAGAAGCGGTAACAGCAAATCACTTAGAGTCAGACACGGAGATAAAAACAGGTGAACAGTGAAGTTAAAAAAAACTATTTAATAATAATAATATTTATTTACTGAAATTGGGTTGTTACCCGATGGTAGTGGTTATTTTATGTGTATACAAAATATGATATT
>Ga0136643_10018001_pt1 | contig 10647 bp, 5 predicted proteins | sample TergutLab28metaG_FD_96883 | JGI IMG/M metagenome (GOLD analysis project Ga0136643, IMG submission 96883) | Labiotermes labralis P1 segment gut microbial communities from Petit-Saut dam, French Guiana - Lab288 P1 (version 3) (version 3) | ecosystem: Host-associated > Arthropoda: Insects >... | reverse complement strand
CAATTTTGACCTCCTGATGATGAGCACATGGTGCTCGAAACATGTAGAGGCATGAAATAAAACTTATTGTGAAACAAAAATTTTGTGCATCAAGTTGGTTAATTACTAAGATAAATAAGCTACTGTAAAATTCTAAGGGTCAGAAGGATGAGGTGAAGCAACTTCCTTTCTGAGAATCTACAAATATTAGTTGCCACCTTACAAAAATCAGTGGCCGGGGTTTGTACACTACATAATTAAGAATAAAGATTTATTTTGTTAATTTACTCTATTAGCTGTTTTTAAAGAACAAAATAAGTGAAGGTTAGTTTGAAGAAACTCAACAAGATGCAACTGTATGTAGATATTTATTTACTGCTAAATTTCTTTAAATGTTTCGGGCGTTCATCGCACCCATCATCAGGAGTACATAAAACTGTTGCTTCCCAGATAGTATGATCTGTACCAGAGGCAGCAACTACAGTTTTATGTACTCCTGATGATGGGTGCGATGGACGCCCGAAACACGTAGAGTAATTTAGCAGTAAATAAATATCTGCATACAGCTGCATCTTGTTGGGCTTCTTCAACCTAGAATTACGTTGCGCGGAACTACAAATATAAAAAATAAGTGAAATTCAAAAGGAAGAACTACGTGACAATTGATGGAAAGAAGGAGAAGTGCCGTTACATTGTGCCTCTGAGAGATGGGGAATGTACCAGAACACGATGTTACTCTGAGGAAATATTCAGGCACATGAATATCAATTTCTTCCATAGAACTAAATATTACTCAGGCGTGCCATTGCTTTTTATGTTTCCTCGATATAATATTCCTGTCAGATACAATACAGTACCCCAAGCTGCAAGGCAATAGAGCCTGAGACTGATATGTGAATATAAGACTGTCTCATGTCAGCTGTGCGACATATTTTACTCGTTTCCTTCAACACCCATCTTTGCTGCGACCGACATACAAAAGTGATATTTGAAGTTTGTCATTCCCACTATGTTACACACATATTAATAAGCAGATATTCACACAACTTTAGGAGAAATGTCACATAAACTATACATAGGAATATCTCAGTTTATTCCACCAGTGTCAGAGGGCCTCTCTTTACCACAACTTCCAACATTGCAGAAGGCCCATCCAGCGTTGTAGCCAATGGCTATCGCCGGTCATTTTTTTGGTAGTAAAGCCTGCTGAATAGATGTAACTATTAGCTGAATCTAGTGCCGAGGGTGAGAATATGTGGAAATCCACATCCACTTCTCGTGCACGTCGCATGTGATGTGTAATTAAGTAAAATAACAATAAAGTTTCTGCAATCTTGCGAAGGAGGCATTTACAACAAACAGATGTACGAATAAATACAAGCAGATCGCCATCAATTAACAATGCAAATACAAGCCTGGCTTCATATACGACACTGTGGACGAGCCACAGACACGCTGGAGGGTTGGCAGGACACATGCAGCTCTGACCTTACAGGCCGGCTCTACTATGAATATTTCCACATCAAACACACTAGGCACTGTTGTGGCTTATGTGAACACTCTTAAAAATACTGTATGTTACTCTGGTGGCTCAGCCGCAACTAAGAGTCCCAACCACTGACGGGGAAAGCCATGTCAGGGCACTGTGGCTGTCGCCCAGCCTATTAGTATCTCGTCTGGTCTGGAAGTCGCCGGCAGCTGCGTGTCCGACTACTGATTGGTCCGTGGGATAACAGATTGCCTGAAGTTAAAATTTGTGTCGCTTAAATACCTCGAAACTGAAAAAATCAGTATGCTTACTGAACGAGTGAATAAACAAATAAAGACGGACGCAGCAGTTTTCCCCAAATGGTTGATAACGAAATACCAGAGTATGCCGCATGATAACTAAAAAGAAAATAATTTACAAAGTTAATTAATTTTCTCGCATGAGTTATTTTAAAATCTTACACTAGCAAATCTGTTGTTCCTCTAATTATAATTTTTATTTATCAGAGGATGTAGGGGTAATTGGATTGTGAGAAACGTAGGTGCCTGCGACCAAAAATAGAGTTTTGAACAAAGGATCAAACAGCACGAGATACATTAAAGTGGATAAAACCAGCCGGATTTTCATTTATGAAAGATCTAATGAAAATCAGTGTTCAAGTGAACTGTGTAAATGTAAGTTTGCCTAAACATTATGCCTCGGAAGCGCATAGGAATAAATAAATATCACATAAAATTAATTGACATAGGCACTAGAAGATTTAAACGGCAAGTTTCAGGCTCCGCTTGCTTTACACCTTAAAGAAGATTTTCCAATATCCACCAAATATGAGGCCGGTTGGATTCCAGATCCGGTCTGGACGAGGTGGCCAACATAACAAAAACTGGACTTTCTTGAGAATGAATGTCACCCCTTTCTATTTATATCAGTCGCTCTACAGTCGCAGGCCATTCTACAGATTCCGTAGAAATAAACATTTAGAATTAAAGGGAATTCTAACGGAGCTTTGAAGTGCAAATCATATGAGTATTGCAGACATTTATACACCTCAGTATCTAGTGCTTTATATCACTGGACTTGAGCAGTACGAAGAACGTTAAGACAGCCACACAGATATCACGGACTGATCAAACTAAGTATATGATATGGGTAGCGTACGTGGCACGCAGGGGAAAAAAGACAGTAACACACGACTGTAGGTAGAAAACATGCAGGGAGGAAAAGCTCGAAAGACCTAAGCTTAGATGACAGGTTAACACTGTATAAAACGGACCTGAAATAGGGTGACAGGGTGTACACTGGACTTATCGGGTTCATGGTACGGACAAGTGGCGTAAATTTGAGTTACATAAAATGTGACATATTTATTCACTACATGACGAATTACTATTTATTATCCAGACCAATATAACAGACGAATTACTAGTTAGTTAATCGGTAATTCTGTAAGAATTCGGAAGAACGGAAAAGCCCACCATTGTGTTATAAGCGAATACTCATAGTCAGTATTTATGGCAGGATTACACGTGCCGTGACTTAATAGGATTACAGCCCATATAATCACATATACACATATACACATATGTACCCTGAAAACTATAAGTTGAAGTAATACGTACTGCAAATTAATCATTTTTCATATTCATGACAACTATCACATTTTAAGCTACGGTACCAAACGTAATAAGCTTACAGCACAGCCAAATTATTACTCACTTGTATAAACCAGGATAAGAAAATGCCATGATATGCAACACAGAATTTCTATGGGTGAACATAAAATGTAGACACCTATACCTACAAAAGTTCTATTGTTTATTTGAGGCTTAAATTTTGAGCTCAGACGAAGGGCGCATAAAAATAAAAGAGGGCGACATTTCTGTAGGGAAACAAACAAACAGTCTATGTTACAAATAAGATAAAAGTGTAATATTTTATTACATTCTGCTGGCAACCATTACACCAGACCCAATACCCATCCGTATACATAGCATCAGTAACACATATCCTTGGGTAATAATTTATATCAACCGGATATATGTACGGCTTTAGTTTGGTTTGTGCTTCTTTCTGCAAACTTTTCATGTAAGCTAAGTCTCTCCATCTTCTCCTTCCCTCCCGCCGAATCTTGAGAAAAATGGATCGTAACCTAAGGTTGTTTTCGAGAACAGGAAGAAATTATATCAACAACAAAACTTGTATACGAGGTTATATGTATATCTCAGCGGTGTTGGACAAATTTTTGCATTTATATCCGGGCTCTGAAGAACGGTTTTCTCAAGCCAGAAAGAAAAATTAGCCTATGAGCTTAACTTGTAGTGTACGGTGTAGTGTCTCGAATAATTATGCAGCCATAATATGTCAAGCGAGTCTCGTTATCGTAACAGCGCAGATCGGAAGGGGAAGGAGGAGACAATCTCCAGATAAGGAAAGTACAGAACTTTGTGGTACACAGAAGCTGATATTAGTCTATCAAGTCAATGAACTTCCCGTCTCTTACAAAACCCGAAATACTTTACCGCATTCACAATAGACCAACTTTATACGCTATCGGAGCAAAAAGGAATCAATGTTTACCCTCACGCCCTATTTCCTACGATCTACTTTATTATTCTCACATCTCAGCTTGTGAATCACAAGTGATCTTCTGACTTCAGATTTTACGACTAAAATAATGACTGCACTATCCTATTTGTTTATGTACTTTATGGAGTTCGTACATCTGCTCGTGTTTAAAATAAAAACAAAATCAAACGATAAGTTTCAGGGGGTAGGATTTTCCTCCGTCTTCAAAATTAAAAAGAAAAGTTAAAATCTATTCATTTGGGCCTGACATGTAAAGCCATCCTTAAACTTTGGGTTGAGGACAGTTTACAATAAAATATAAGATCTCCTAAGCTTACGGAAACCTGACGCCTTTCTTATTTGCTACTGCGTACCACATATTCTGCACAGATCATCCGTCGTGACGTAGTTTCTGCTGGAGAACACAAATCGTACAAGTTTCTACATTTCTCACCTGTTCAAAGAACTGGATTGGAGAAGCCAATAAAACACATTTCTGCGCAAAATCGACAGAATTACAACAAAAAAAGTCTGAAATACTGACAAAATATATCTGATTTGGATTATATAGTAAAAGGTAAAGCAGTCCCGTTACAGGCCTGGACAGGCCCAGAGGGTTCCAGGAAGTTACGGTTCCTAGATTTCGTGACAACGGCACAGAATGGTGGTAGGTTGTCAGCCTTACGCACCGGCCGCCTTTACCCCCATGAAATACTCCTGGTACTCATTTCTGTTAGAGGCTGAGTTGACCCCAGGGCCATAGTGCGATCGGAAGGATTTTATGTCAATAAAAAATCCAGACACCAGCTGGGATCGAATCAGCGACCTTCCGATTTGTATCACAGCTCCTTAACCACTGTGCTACCGCGGTACCGGGATTATATAGTAGTACTGGAAAATTTGTGGGGCCAGGGGGTTAAGAAATGCAAGTTCCTCAGTGATAATTTGTGGTATTTAAAATTTAAATTCGATTTAATTTGGGTTTATAATACACTGTTGTACAAACCACATTAGGGTGAAGGCGAAGGTGGTGAATTGTGTCCTGGAAGAAAGGGTTTATTTTTATGATGGGAACAACCACCCCTTTCTCAACACTTTCAAAGGATACATACTAGTCTCACTCTCACAGCTACAACAGGAAGAAACAATGTGATAGAAAGGAAGAAGTGATGTTCATTTCTCAGTAGAAACCGAAATACAGTTGCAGCAGCAATGCAGCGTCATTTATTTTCCTGTTGTCGTGTCTCTGCTCATTACTTTTCTAGCCTCGGTAACCAAACCACCAGAAGGAAGCAGATGGAAGGACAAGTGTCAGTGGGCTTTTAATTCTCTTGTCATATGTCATAATTACATAAAACGTAATTTTGGTTGTCGTTTTGGGACCAAAAATATCGTATTTTTTATCTGCTTTGTTCGTTCAGAAATTATTAAGCCTGTTGCAGTCAAGAATTCGTGTACGAATGCGACTACTACTGAATTCGCAATATTCCTGTTTATTATTGTAATTTATGTATTTTTATTGTCATGTCTATTTATGTATCTTCATCGTGCCAACTGGAACTCTTCGGCTCCCCTGACTGAAGTTTTTCCGTGCTTTTTCCTCAGTTGTAATGCAAATGCCAGGGTAAACCCCGCAAAGACGGGGCACGGCCCGCATTCTTCCAAAATTTTTGTGTTGTTCTATGTATTGTTTATTTTGTGTCGTTCTGTGCATTGTTTGTGTGATTGTTTACTCTACTACTGCCACCGGGTGGCTACCCAACTGCAGTTAACAAATATATCATATCTATCTATCATATATATCATATATCATATCGTATCATATCATCAAATATAATATCACATATCATATTTTCTTCCTTCCTAGCTAGCGGAAAGAACATAAAGCAGATGTGACACACACAAGCATAATAAGCCTATAGATGCAGAGTAAGACAACAGTTTTTATGTCCTCGACCGACAGTGGCGCTGTCAGCAAGCGTCGTCTTCGATCATGATGCGGCGTCTGACTGAAATGTTGAAGAGTGCAAAGGTGGCTTTGAGAATTATTTTTGAGACCTTGGAAAACTATGGCAATCCATTCATATACTTTCATGACAGGCGTACCGCATTAGTTGATGTTCGTTACGTATCATTATAGAGAAGCTCGAACAATAAAATCTGGGGCTTTCGGAGAATATTCTAACACAAAAGAGACAGGAAATATCATTGGGCTGGAGAAAATGCAAAAATGGCAATTCCACATTGTGAAATTCGCAAACAATTATTACTGATGAAAACAGGTAGTGGTACGAAAAACACACATGACAGAGTATACACGGAATGTAAGAGTTTTAGAGACGTAATGTGGATCAGAATGTAGTACTTATTAAAACGGGGCTTAAAGAACGAGGGCATGAGGATGTTGGCTAGATTAATCTGGCTTTGGATGGGTTGCGATTCCTTGCAGGGACAACGAATTTCTCTCTTCTTCAAAGTAGCCAAACCGGCCCGCGGGTCTTACACTGTGTAGTGGGGGTTGAGCAAAGTGATGGCAGCGTGAAGCTGACAATTTCTTCTATCTATAGCCTAGGCTAAGAATGGGTTGAGTTGTACTTCCACTTCCAACCCCCCCCCCCCAAAACCCTTCATAGGGTACCCAAAAAAACCCCCACCTTTACTCCTATTTTAATTTCTTCTTTTTATACTCTAGGTTAAGAATGGTTTGAGTTTTACTTCCACTTCCAACCCCCCCCCCCCCACATACCTTCATAGGGTACACAAGAGTAGGCCTACCTTTACTCGTATTGTAATTGCTTCTTTCTTGGGTCAGTAGCAGGAACGAAGACATTTAATTTATATGAATTCATTCTCTGTTTATACCGTTTCCTCACAAAGGACCGTCTTGCAATGGAACACCCTTCATTTGTAATATCTGTAATTTTTATGTCTAGTATTCGCATATTTCCACAACACCTATGACCGACGTAGACTTTCTCAGAGTTTTTGCTGTATGCGGTGCAGTGCGCAGCTAGAATTATACTGTTCAATGCTAGCTACGCTGTAAAATCTAAATCACGTAGCTAATCAAGATGTTCTTAAATAATAATACACGCTTTAAACCAGGTCATGTTTAATTTAACACCTCCTTTTAATGATATAAGGCAAAAGATATTTCTAACATGTCTCTGCTGTAAGTTGGTAGGAAGGAGATAGGGTATAGTTACCACAGGGGAAATTCACGTCACCACGTTGCCCATTAGCACTCTTGTGCTCACCCCTCGTAACCTTCTTCTGAAGCAACAGTCAGCCAATAAACGTCGCCAGTACTAAGCTTTCCTGTACAGCAACAAAGACATAAGTTACAAAGAACACTCGAATGAAACAGCCAGGGAAAGATCCGACAAGCTGAAGTTTAACAGTCAAAACAAAGACAAGAGACGAATTCACTATTAAATGAACGTGACCAAGCCACAGATTAGATGGTAGACGAAATACGATTCGATTCCCGGCGCGGAAAATCATTCTTCTATAAAAAGCCGAGACCGCCACTGAGGCCCATCCAGCCTTCTATTCGATGGCTACCGAGCGATTTTTCTTCCCAAGTGCAACAGCCTTTCGACAGTGTCACTTGCGGCCACTCACCTCCGCTACTCCCGATGTTAATAAGTTGTGGAGATATATGCGTACATTCTTTGACGTATATGGCTTTGGTGCGTGGCGATGCATTAAGCTGAGGGGCATCTTTAGGTATTTTATAGTTCAAGTGTTTTGTGCTGGAATTTAAGTAACTTGTTTGCATTTACTGCAGAAACAATTCGTACAAGTAGACACAGTGTAACGTGCAATACCTCACACAAGTATTACATCAGTACCAGCCCCGAATTACATATGTGCAGAAATGTGATACTTGATTTATTGACACGTGGTGTATACGTAACTCTATGGGAACAATCTATTGTTAAGGTATCCAGATGTACACAAAAAGCATCCCTTACAATCTCGTACAGTCGTAGTATCGTGTAAAAATTCTTACTTTCTGCGTCTTGAATTAATTATTAATTCTACTATCCTCTCATATATTTCCTTAATACTCTCCTTCCAGATCCTAATTAATTGTCCTATAAATAGCATGTTATTATGCAAGATTTGAGGTTATAACATCGAGAAGTTTCTTTAAAGTCGGTAAATACTGTATATTCGCCACAGCTTTACAAGAATTTCCAAAATATTGCATCATCCACATCGGTGTTTCGAAACTTTCATTTATTGAAGTTATTTATGTATGTACAAACATCCTGAGTCACACATCTGATTAAAATTTATATACAATTCTACAATTATAAAACCACCAGAACTTTACCTCAGTTTTGTTAATATTAGTTTTAGTTTATTTTGTTTTCACACTTGCTACTCGATCCCGCCACCAGGCAGGACACAAAGCGTCCCCTCACTGACTGGAGTGCTGAAGAGTCACCCTGTTATTACGCCATCAAATTACCGGATCTTTCATAACTGCAATATTAAAAGTATAACGGCACTGTGCCGATAGTGCCTGAACCTCATCTAGTGACGCGCCTTGAGCATATTACAGGAGCTTTCTTCTACCAAATCAGTCTTAGGACAAGGATATATAAGCGTGGAATAAGAACTCGAAAAAATCTGTTCTGTGAAAGATGGAAAATAAAAAGAATATACGAAAAAACAAGACAATGATAACAATAATTTTGATATTTGCGTTACGTACAGTAACAACATAAACGAAATGACAGCTGTATATATGTATAGTACACGAACTACAATTCCGCCTGCTCATCGCGAGATAACACCAAGTAGGGAAAATTGTTTGAACAATTACCTTTATTTACAACGGCGCACGATACGTAGATACTTATTTTATGTTCACGTGACCGTGCATCGCAATTCTTTGTCAATAAATGTCCAACAAGATGCATCAATACACAGTTTATTTTATCTGTAAACTGCCCGAATAAATGCCCAACAAGGTGAAATCATACACAGTTTACAGATAAAATAAACTGTGTATGGTTGCATCTTGTTGGACATTTATTGACATGTATATCCTCACTTATCATAAAACATATAACAGACGGGATTACATATAGAATTTACAAACTAATAAAAATTTCTGTTGCGATTATGAATTTCAATTTTAATGTTCAGGAAACTAGCAAGTCCAGAAGTATAGAGACAGATCAGTATAATAAAAAAGCAACAAACAAATACGAAGATATTAAATTTTCGAGGTAGCTCGAAAGGTACTCTTCTTGACCTCTAAAACGTGTTTTGCAAGGATTTGTATTTACGGTTCGGAGGAATGTCTTGCCTCCATCTTTGTGGTGAATATATTTAGTTCAGGTAAATGCCACAAAGTGTTATAATAAACACATAAACCTACAGGCTGTACGAATCCCGAAGACAAAGCAGGAATATTTATACGTACAAGCATAATAATGAATACATCAGTGGAGTGGACGGCGCTTCTGCTCGGTATTTGGGTTACCCTGGGTTCAAATTTAAGCCCACGAAGTCCATACTCTAAGGTTATCCCTAATTTGTTCAGTCCCTGTCGCAACAAATATCATGCCGCAAGCTTTGTCCTCGACATTTTTCCGAAGAATTATGTACTGATCATACTAACGTTAGAGGTTAGAGTTCTGTATAATATGATTTCCAGCGTTGTTAAATGTGCTGATATCTTCGATACATTATGAAAAGGAAGAAACTGTATTCTGAGGAAATAATGCGCGAAGCAGAAGAGTTTTCATGTGTTTGAAAATATGAATTCAGTCTAAGTCGGAGATAAGTGAGATTAAACTTAGGGGACAGAGTTAGATTAGTGTTTACAGGCAGAAAAGATGTTTCCATGGTCTTACTTCGATGTAGAATTTCAAGATTTACTGTAATGCTAAAATACACACGAAACATACATTCGACTATTTCGAATTATATTGCTGAAGATTTGATTCATTTCTGCAAGACAGTGCCGAAGAACATCTACACATTACTTACTTAACTATGTCTCTAGAAACGCCGTTCATCTGGCCATAATTGTCCAACGTCTCTGGAACCCGAAGCATCGTTACCAAACTCAGAAGACAACTGTAGTGCACTACACTTTAAAATGTAATAAACATTTTAATATTATACACCTACGTAAGCTTACATCTCTCAGTGATCACTTCCTCCTAATTTTTCTGATCAAAGTGCATGATTTTCGCCTCTCCTGTAAGCACGACACATGCGACTCCGCCTGTTTGTATGAAGCAAATATTCTTTAGTACATTCATGTGTACAACAACCCATTTACAACCAGCATCTTTAAAAGGGAAATATCTTTTAGGCCTACATAAGTATTGAAAATTCTGGAGCTTAAGTTAACAACTGTAATAACACTACACTACGATTCTAAAATGAGCCATACCCGTTGTGTGTATATAAACAATAGGTGTGGGTATCAGTCAATAACACAACAATATCTAACAAAGTTGTTTAATAAAGGTTGAAGTAAACTACATGTTTCGGCCTATTGTGGCCATCATCAGGTTTTCATCCGAAAGTATGGTGGTAGTGCTTTACAGGATTGGTATGGGTATGTCACGATGGTGAGATCT
>Ga0136643_10017999_pt1 | contig 10647 bp, 8 predicted proteins | sample TergutLab28metaG_FD_96883 | JGI IMG/M metagenome (GOLD analysis project Ga0136643, IMG submission 96883) | Labiotermes labralis P1 segment gut microbial communities from Petit-Saut dam, French Guiana - Lab288 P1 (version 3) (version 3) | ecosystem: Host-associated > Arthropoda: Insects >... | reverse complement strand
GGTTCTATTAAACCAGGTTTTTTTAAAGTGAACCGATTTATTCATTGGGGGGGGGGGGGATCAAAAAGTTAATTACAATAAATAATTTTTTTTTTGTTTTGGCGTTATCCTTGACAGGGCGTCAAATATGCCTCAATATTACCAGGCGAACGCTATTAGCATATCGTATCTGTTACACAGTGGTTGTACACGGTTATTAATGATAGGCATACAAGTCTCACTCTCCATTGGGCTCTGTTCTTGGTGTAACAATAATGCTAACAGAGACTTGTAAACGAACCATTTGCTAGAGCACGAAAACTTCCGAAAATTGCCAGTTTTCCTCTTTTTTGAATGATTTCAATTCTTTGTTAGTATCTTTGTTCGATACGTCATGCAATTCCAGGCCCAGATAAAACACGTGTAGGTATTCCCAGTCACATTCTGAGAAAACACGAAACAGCGCCGGTGTCAGGATGTAAGAAGAACAAGAATTATTGGCTACGGCATAGACTGTTGTTGCACAGGCACGCCAGTACAATACGTAAATGAGCTCCGTCCCGTTTGTTTGGCGGTGTTGAAGTGATGGTGAATATTTGACAAACAAAGCATAACGATTTCCATGTCGTTATTGTAAAGATAACTTTGTGTTTTCCAAAACGGTCATTGCCTGCGTGCGCGAAGCAGTGTTGGAAATTGCTCCTCTCTCCTTCGCTCGTATAGCGGTGGGCTGAATTTCGGATGTGCTGAAGCCAGTGAAGTGGATTCACAACGGATAGACAGTTTTGGTGTACGATTGTGTTAGGAGTTTGTTAGGATCAAGTTGTAAATGGCTGCTGGCTGTGATCGATAGAGCAGTAGGTGTCTGTGACAACCTATCCAGCTGGCCTCGCGGTCTAAGGCATGGGTCTGGGGGCACTAGATGGCTGGGATTGCGGGTTCGAACCCAGCCTGGGGCATGGATGTCTGTCTCTTGTGATTGTTGTTTATTGTCAGGTAAGGTTCTCTGCGACGGGCCGTTCACTCGTCTAGTGGAGTCCTGGCGAGTGTGTTGTGTCTGAGTGTGCTCTCAAAACCTCAACAAAGAGGAGGCTCAGCCCCACTAGGCTGTTAGAATAGCTGTCATGACCGGTTACAATGCAAATAACCACTTTAGACATGTAAATTAACTTTAAAACAACAGAAAGATGAGGTGTAACTTCACTTATGCCCGTGACGGTGCAGCCACCGAACTGCTGCCGAATGACATTACCGTGAGTTGTCAACTGCCCATCAGGTTCTAGCCAACCAGTCTGCTAAGTGATTAGATTTGATACGTAGTAGTAATAGAAATGATGACTATGATGATGATGATGATGATGATGATAATAATAATAATAATACGCTAAAATATATATATAAAAAAAAGATATGGGTTTGATGGATTTCGATTACTTTCTTACCTGTGCACGAGATTTTCGCAGTGAGCCAATCAACTGGACGTTATGGTGCTGGCGAATTGTACAGTTGTGTTATAAAAAGACTGTGCTAACAACAGAAGCTGTTTAAACCTTGTAAAGTACAAGAGGACACTAGACTTTGTGAGTCATAACCGGAAGTCGGTGCCTTTAATTGTGATTTGACATTACATACTGTTTATTGTTCAGACTTTTGTATGTATATTTCTCCTTTTACATAAACAAATCAAAATTATGTTTGCGAATAATTTAGGGGAATTCATACCAGGCTTCTCCTTAAATTCTGTCTTCGCTTCTCGCATCATAAGACACAACATACATCTAAAAATTAAAAGACTAAGTGTATTGCACTTTCCACTTATTTTCTTCTCTTTTATATGAAGAGCAAATACATTATATAAAAATGCCTATTTTGTTGGAAGGTATGAAACTTGGCCTTTCACTGTAAAAGAATGAACAATAATTATGAATATTTCAGTATTTAGAGATGTAAGGCCACGCAGTTTGGTATATAGTCACGGAGGTATCGGTTTGCTGCGTCCCCCTTCACGATCTGAGTAGTCCAAGAAGAGTAAGTTTGGAAATATAGTGCTAACAAAATAACAAGGAAAATTAAATAAGCTGGACTTTCATTCTAGGAATCTGAGGCAGTCAGAAAGCGTGTGATGTTTAGGACGTCACTTGTTTATCAGGAATGCATGCAAAATCTCGGTCGGAAAACACAAAAGGAAGAGACCACTGGACAACCTTGACTGGATATTATTAAAACAAGCATAAGTACTCGTAGTATGTCCGAAGACATACACAGAGTCCGCCAATCTCAGCAGCGGGCCGTTTGAAGACGGCAAAGCACTTTTGATTGCATAAAAGACGGTGAAAGTTCGGAAGTGTGTTGTTCCGTGACTCACGCAGGCACGCGGGCGGTGATACCAGTTGTAAAATCATGTAGGATATAGATACTTGAAAGTGGTTGAATGTGCTAAAATATTGGACAGATCCAACTGCAACTATTTGTTTGCACGTGTTTGTATTTATTTACTGTGTGTGACCGAATTATGGCAGCGTGATGAGCCTAGTGGCTCGTCGTGATAATATATATATATATATAATTTTTTTCCGTACTACCACCGGTGTCATACATTTATCACCTTTTTAAACTACGATGACCAGACTGTGGTGTTACAAGTAACATCCGCGTGTGAGCATAACTGTGCAAACCCAAATTTGAAACTAGACCTCTTCTGGGAGCAGAAGTAGATGAAATTGCTGAGGAAAGAGATTCCCCAGAAATAAAGCAGTTATGGTCACGCTCGTTAGTGTTGACTGTACACTGCAATATAATCAAACATCTCACTGGCTTCAGAAGTGGTTGTGTGTTGATTGCGAAATGTAATATAATCACAAACTGACAGACTGTGTAGGTACAGCTATCTGATTAGTCTTCTTGTTTTATCTGTGTTATATGCATTGCTATCCATTCTCGCACTGTTTATTTCAGCTGTATTTCTTAAAATGTTGATTTATCCTTTCTTCATTCGCCCCAAAATTCAGTTTTACCTGCTGTTTTTCTAGTTGGCATTACTGTGTTGTTCATTTAGCAGTGTATCCCAGTTCGTTCTCTGCAGTCATAGTAGTACGTATTTCCGTTTTATCGGCTGACACTCCTTCGACAGTCAAAAATTGAATCAATATACGTTTCTTAAAGCGCACCGACGACTTCATAGTGCAGGCTTCCATTTCACATGCGATACCGACACAACTTAGTAACACAGCAAAACTTCCGCCAACAGAGGTGAAAGAACCGATGCTATAGAACTTGTTCGAACTTATAGCACATCAATGCTGCCACCTGTTGGCGAGTTATAAAGTTGGAGTCATTACTTTTCATTTATCCTTCATAAACTTAATTTCTGGTGCCACACCGTTGGTTCTTCTAACTTATGTGTTGCTTTTTCTGGTAAAATAGATAATAAAAAATGGCCATCGGCTTGTAAAAATACGAACAAACAAGTTTGCCCAGTCTGTATCTCGATGTGTAAGGTCGCAGGGTGTTGCTTCTTAATAAATTTCATTAATCGTAGAGAAGCAGAAACTTGGGCAGTTGTTATACTTTGAATAAAACGTTTTTAAGCCTGGTTGTATGGTTTTTATAAAGTAGTGCACGCGATTTAAAGTATATTAAATTTTGCTATTTGTAACAATTCGTCCTTCTTAAAAGCTGGAACGGTGAGCGGGTATGTCATGTTAACAGGAAGGCTGTGACGAGTGCACCGTCAAGAGGGCTGCTACAAACAACACACTTGTGGGCATAAAGTACTTGTTTATGATGACTACAACCAAACTCTTTTATGAAGGAGACATCGTTATGATTTTTAGTCCTTAATGCTGAACGGAGTACAGGAGAAAGAAGGCCGTCATCGGTCACTATGCAGCGATTGACGTCGTTAGCTGTACAGGGAGCAGGGCCGCATTCATGCGGTTCTCGCGGCATTGATTGCTGTATGGAGGGCGGTCTCATCGGACACTGCGCAGGAATGAAGTTGTGAATAATATGAGCCGCTTCCGCGTTGACATAGACACCTGTATTAAGGTGTTTGCTGTCTGTTTTTTTTATGATGTAGCGTGACCTGCTAAACGCAGGTACGTGGAATTAATAAAAGAGTGAGTCAGTCCTTGACGTGTTCCGCGGTTTTTAGATCCTGCCACTGGCCCTACACCTGAACCATCTGGATTCAGGAGACACTACTGCGTACTTTATTATTACAATCATTATTATTCGCCAGCAGATGTATCTTCCTGAAGACCTTAGTCAGTAACGCGGTAAATATCTTTAGCAAGTACAGTAGATGCAATACGACATAGAGAGTTAAGCTTTTTCACTGGAGAATTAAGTTAAGTTAGGTTTGCAGCGGACAGAGCTTTGGAGTTTATATGTTACGTGTAGAGAGATGGAGGCTGTATAACATGTACTGGCTTAGCAGTTATAGAGGGTTAGTTGGGAGAGGTGTTGTGGCGGGGTAGAACTCGAGAAGGGTTGGACATAGTCTAATAAATATTCAAATATATTCAGTGGAAGTGGGCAGTAAAAGGGGGTGTATGTATTTCAGACGTCAGAAAGTGAGGGGATTCTATGCATTTCCCAGATGCTTGCCCTCTAGCGGCTGTTACAGGAAAGTAGTATTTCCCCCTAGCCGAACACAAATCTTCCTTTACAACCGTAGTTATGTACACATCTTTATTGTGCACTGTGTACAGATATACGTAGTCTAATTAGGGCTATGGAGTTACGACTCGGCAAAAGTTGCAAGTTTGAAATTTTCAAATTTAACAATAAATAACTTACTAGTTAATGAATATGGACGTCCGCGACCCGGGTTAGTGCAGTCGGTATAGAGGCAATGCTACAAGCTAGACGGTTCGGGGTTCGAATTCCGTTTAGGGGAAGTAGATGTTTCTGTTTTCCAAAAACGCCTAGACAAGCCCTGGGCCCTATTCAATGGGTATCGGTTTTTTTTCCCGGGAGTAAAGCGGCCGGGGCGTTAAGTTCAGCACTCTTCTCACCTAGTGCCTCTGCTAAGAATGAGTGGAGGTATACCTCTTCTCCCTCAATATACTTTCGTGGCGTGGACAGGTATGCCCTGTGTTTCATAAACTCTACATTTCTGTGGATGAGGGAAGTAATTTAAATGTATGAATGCGTCTAGTTGTTAAGCAGCCCATTTGTTAAATAAATGTTTTAATCGCGACAGTGCATAACAATTATAATGAATTTACAGTAACATGAATCGCTGTAATAATTCACTTTTTTCCCCAAATATCTATTTCTGACATGAAAGATGTTTACTTGCTACAATCTTTTACGCCCATTTTTCAAAGCTTTTTAACTCATTTCTAATTCTCCATTGGCCCCCCAGCCCCCATTGTACCCTTGTATCTTCCACGATTGCCCAGCTTGCTTCCTCTTATCCCATAAATCCTCAGTATATGAGGGTGTTCCGTCCAACTGTTAATATATATGTATTACATGTGTGTGTTTCTTCATATGGCCGTAGTGTGGCGCTGTTGGTAGACTGTCGACATTACAGATGATTTCTTACTGCAGAAGGCCATCCAATACATTCCATGTGATTGATACGTTACAACAATATCACTTTCAATCCTAACCTCCAAAATATAGGGAAAGGGAGGTTAAAACTTACCGTATATTATAAGATATAAAAATCACTTATTTCAGATCTAGGACGGACATAAGAGGAGGTTAGGAATATTTGAAAATGTAATAAAAAATATCAAACATTCGTTACTAAGGATTAAATATGGATCACGTCACAGGCTAAAGGTTTGTTTCTAGCGCTTCTTTTAGCGCATTGAGCTTCGACGGGTTGACAGTGACGGGGAAAACCTCGAAGTACTGGAAGAAAAATTTGTGTCAAAGACTGTGTCCAAAAGAAATGGCATGAGAACTGTTCTTGTGTCGAAACCGATCTCCGTGATGAGAAGTCGGCTAGTTCTTGGAAAGAGTTTGTTGACTTGATGACTACAAATGAGATTCCGCTGCACGCTAATACGCAAATTTCATCGTGTCTCTTTAGCCTTCTGTTTCATGTTGTGAAGTGTGCAAGTGCTGCTATTAAATATGTAATTTCTTGCAGTCATTCAAAGAGTGGATATAACAGCGATCAACAGGAACACAAACACACACACACACACACACACACACACACATATATATATATATATATGCACGTCATAGATAAGAAGCTTTTTATTTATGTGAATTTTGCATTGATAAAATATTCATAAAATTGTCTTATTAATAAAACCATTTCATTATTCCAGTTCAATTTGTTCGGTCATACGTAACGCCACGATTCGAAAGGATGTTGTTGAAAAAACGAGAAACTAACAGTTCTATTATTTCCTGTCAATTGTAAGTAGGTTCTTTGATTGATTGATTGATTGATTCTATTTGTCATTGGAAATGCTGTGTGGTGTTGGTACAATTATTGAAACTATTCCACCTAATCAGACAGCAAAATACGTGACTTACCTTGTGTGATGGGGAAAGTTTTTATACCACATAAGTACATAGATAAAAACGTACACACATGCATACATACATACATACATACATACACACACACAGACATGCATACATACATACATACATATATACATACATGCATACATACATACATACGTACATATACAGTATACATGCATGCATACATACATACGTACATATATACATAATACATACATATATACATACACATTACGAATATACCAGAATACCTAAACGTTACCTATGCCACATAGCAGCAGAAGAGGCCAGACAAAAATGGCAAGCAGAATGGACAGCAAGTAACAAGGCTGCTGCAACAAAACAATATTTTCCATCCGTGCAGAACAGACTAGGGACAAAATTAACATTAACCGCAAAGCTAGCAGCCGTGCTGAACGGACACGGGAAAACAAGGGCATATCTCAACCGGTTCAACTTAAGGGACGACGCGAGATGTATAGGCGGCCACAACGGCCAAACCATGGATCATCTCCCATTCTATTGTGAGAAGACCAGCACACAGCGAGAGGTCCTAAAACGCCAAATTAATCAAGAACGAAACTGGATAGGAATTAAACAAGAACTTATATCCAAACATAAGAAAGTGTTTTGTGAGTTTATAGATTCAATAGATTTCGAACTGTTACTACAGAACGAACAACAGAGAGATCAAAGAAAGCATAGCATGTAGTATTACACAATGTAATGGAGCATGCTTAATAAAAAAATATAAAAAAACACATTACTTACATACGTACATACACACATACTCGTACATACATACATACATACATACATACACACACATACATACATACGTAATACAGACATACATACATACGTCCGTACATACATACATACATACGTACATACATACATACATACGTACCTACATATACACATACATACATACGTACATACATACATACGTACGTACATACATACATACATACGTACGTACATACATACATGCATACGTACCTACATATACACACATACTTACGTACATATATACATACATAATACATGTACACATTACATACGTACATACATACATACATACATACATATATACACATACATACTTACATATATACATACATACACACATTACATACATACATACATACACACATACGTACATATAAACATGCATAATACATACACACACATTACGTACATAATACATACATACACGCATACGTACATATATATATATATACATACATACGTACATATATACATACATTCACACATTACGTACATATATAACATACATATGTACTTATACTCCTACGTATTACGTCGGCTGTAACAAGTTTTGGTGTATTTGTTTGATTTACAAGCTTCAGAAATGAAATTAATTTACGTGATTCAGTTTCAAAGTTTGGTGACTATGATTCAGCTACAATAGTAACGAATACATAATCGTAAAAAGAAATAAAATTAAATCTTCATTGGTAAATTGGAGATAAAATTAATGAGGGAAAGTTGGACCCGACTGTAAGTAATATGAGAGGCGATAGTGAAATCTGCAGTAATACTCTATGCTGTGTCGTTGAACGCGCTCCCTTGATATCACCTAAGGATAAACCACGCAGTAGGTCGGTTATATTAAAAATCTTCTTCGGTTTCTTTCCCACTATTCTTGGTTTTGTTTTTAATTTTTTATCCGATTTAACATTGCTTCTGGTTCACTCTATGTACTTTATTTTGAGACTCACAGTTCATAGTTTTAAGTTTGTAAAACTTTGGAGGATGAGATTTAGCGTGCGTTTTTATGTCTTCATCTCCTGCTTTCAGAAGAGCAGTCGTAAAGCTCATTCGACCCCGTTCGGAGTTTTCTCATAAACATGTTACAGCTCTATTTCTTTTTCGGTTTACTTGTGTTTATATCCCTCTCTTTAGGTGTAACTGTTTGTAGTTGCATTCGCTACTAAATGTCTGCAGTTTCGACAATTCTTTTCTTTATTTGTTGTTATTGTCCTGTTCTGAATTGGATAAGAGTGCAAAATGCGTTTACGAAAACACCCTGAAGATCAGCTAGGGTGCTTGAACGCGTTACATATCTTGGAGCATTGCTTTTATTCTTTGCATTTGTTTTATTATGGTATCCTCTTCTTTCCTACTCTGCTTTTAATCATTTTTGTTTTTATTTTGTTGTCGCTTACTCACTTTTCTCTTACATGGTTTCTTTTTGTATTTATTTACTTCCTTGCTTTTTTTGACAGTTTATACTTACATTCATTTATGCTTGTATGTCTTTCTCACTGCATTTTGAGTTATTTGCGTGTAGCTATTAATAAGGTGTAGGTTTTCACCCTTTTTACATACCACGAAGGCCCCTAGGGTGAATAGAGGTATAGTTCTACTCTTTCTGGGACCTCGGCACTTGATGAGGGGTCAGCCCCACACCCCGGCCGCCTCTACCCCCGGGAAAGACCAGGTACCCATTGTACAGGAGGCTGGGTCGGCCCCAGGGCCGGTCTGGACGGGCGGAAATCCTCGTCCCCACCGGTATTCGATCCCGGATCGTCCAGCCCATAGTCAGTCGATTAATAAGGTGTACCGTCAATAATTTAAAAATCATGCGAAGCTCGCATAATTATACGGCAATTTTTAAATCCGTTTCTGAAATTTTGCAGTGTAATTAAAGCTGAGTGTGGAATGTAGACATGAGATGTAAAATTTTGTCGTGAGACGTATTGAATGTTGTCACTCCACGAGATAGAACTTCATAAAATAGGACCTGACAGTTTTACGTGTTTAGCACCTCTTCAGAATTTGCTGCAGGCCGTGAAATTCAGTACTGTGCCGGTCCATCACAGTAAGCACATCTGCTGTTTCTTACGTTTATTTGATCACAATCTTGACATAATAGCAGCTTGACATGAAATTGCTGCTGTGAAACGGTTACTATCAAAGAAGTAATAAACTTTCGTTGTCAAGAATTGAATCTCGACGCCGAGGAAACGAACGTAATGAAACGTGTGTGTAGCGACTTGAGAAGGCGTCACATACACCAAATATTCTGCGCGACGCGGAACACGGGAACCTCAAGATTCTGACAGCTGCTCCTCTCCTAGTGTCCTTTAATCTTAGTTGCTACGTTGTCTGATGCTCGCCACCGGGTGGTTGGCGTTGCTCTGCGCAGTCCTTCGTTATTTAACATTCCGACGTGCTCTAGGAGATTCCTGTGTGCCTATCACCGCTTAAGATGCCCAGAGGATGTTGGAGTCCACATAAATTAAGTCTAAATTATGTTAACGGTTTGGGGAATGGATGCTGACTAACAAGTTAGCAAATATGACTACCATATCCTTGTTTTTCTGCAAACATCAACGCTGCCTGATGGATAGAGAGTCTGTAGCGACATTTTTTCCTGGCGTTCAGCGCCATTGGCACTTTTTTGTGTACATACACAAAGGTCCCCGTTCTTGTGGGATGTGACCCACCATCACCCACCACCTCCTTGGACGTTTCGACCCTGGACAATGCCGCCACGTCGTCGTCTCGAGACACTGGTGACCAGTTATTCCATGAGGCACATTCATTTCTCAGAATTACGAAGACCTCAGCGACACCGCCGCGAAAGTGCAAATTGTCGCATAGTTTATGTTGTCGTTTCTAAAGGTGCCCCTAGCGAGTCAATAATATTATGCAATATTAATTACTCCACTGTATTATTAACTGCTTAGGGGTAATAATGAAAGGTCGCACAATATATTGTGGTTTGATTGACACAATATATTGTTCAGTATATTGAGGAGTCTGTGTACATTATTGCGCAATATGCATTCAGCTAGCGCCTACCAACCAAGCAGTAAACACATCTCGAGCACAATCATTCCAGTTGATTGTGATGTAATCCTTAAGAATTTCAGGTCCTCATAATTGTCATCAGTGGCCAAATGGCGTAGTGTAATGGATAAACGCTGACTGTGAGTGACTGCTTCTCGCATGTTTACATCTCTTTAGCGACTGCAGGGTAACAGTCTTGGGTATCCCATCAAATATTGAACAGCTGAACAGCACAAAAAAAAAAAAAAAAAAAAATTTTAGTAGTTAGGGTCGCGCTCTTGGGGTTTCTATAATTTTTAGTTGTGTTTTTGTTTCTTCGTGGTTTTTTTGTTTTTTTTTTTTATC
>Ga0136643_10017997_pt1 | contig 10647 bp, 9 predicted proteins | sample TergutLab28metaG_FD_96883 | JGI IMG/M metagenome (GOLD analysis project Ga0136643, IMG submission 96883) | Labiotermes labralis P1 segment gut microbial communities from Petit-Saut dam, French Guiana - Lab288 P1 (version 3) (version 3) | ecosystem: Host-associated > Arthropoda: Insects >... | reverse complement strand
GTGTGTGATTAAACACAATTTTTTCGTCTAGGGAGGAAGAGCTCCACTTTTTCTCAAAATCAGCACGGGAGGAGTGCAAGGGGGCAGATTCCCCCCCTGCTGTTTGCCCCCCCCCCCCCGCCGGGAGGCAAAGTATAGCTTAAAGCCTGTTATTTAGTTCACTACAGCAGTCAGCAGAAGTGATGACGGGCAGAAATAAGGCAGGAAATTTTGAATAGACACACTTAGATGATCTAGTTGTAGATGGAAGGACAGTATTAAAATGAACCTTATAGCTATACAATGTGAGGACGTACGTACCTTCGAAGCCGAGCAGGGAAGCCGAACTGGCCACAGTGCCCATGCAGTTTCGGGCCTCACAAGTGTACGTGCCCAGGCAGCATGTGCCGTCTTGCCCAGAAATGATGCGATGGATGTCACCAGGCTTCAGTTCCTCGCCGTCCTTGTACCACTTCAGCACCGGCTGTGGCACTCCGATAACCTGAACAGCAAGTGTACACTTGCTCTTGTCGGCTCATAATTACCATTATGCAATGACATTTATGCCTAAGAAGTGCATTTTTTCAAAAAGAAAAGGTACGCTTTTGTTAAAAAATTCAGATGCAGTCAGAAGTTTTCCACTGGTCAACTGTAAGCTGTCCCTGTCTGCGGCACGAAGGCATACAGTGGAGCTTTATCTCCACTGATTCTTAACCCCGACACCAGATGGAAGTTAGGGGCCAAATTCATGCCACAACCGTTTCACCGCCGGGCACAAAATTGCCCGTTTCCCCCTGAATATGAGGCTGGTCATTTGTGGGGTTTCTGAAGAACAGATGAAAGTCTGGCCCATGTCAGTAATCTAGCCTAGTAGCCTCCAGCTTGCAGCCTGTTCACTAAACCTATGACGTACCCCGACTTCCTGAACGGTATCTGTTGCAACACACTCACAGCGCACAGAACTGCTCTGGGTGTCATGACGCCCAACGTTCGCTCTGAATGGGACTTCAGTTATAGCCACTTCCAGTCAAACTTCTGAAAGCCTCTGGATAAAAACTTCCGTTTTACTATTCTGAACTGCTGCAAGATTTTCCCTACCAACAGTGGTAAATGCAGTTTAACACTGCTACATCTCTGCCCTTCACAAACAAACAAACACTATGTCATACTATCAGCACCAACGTCGCCATCAGGCCAGCGTATACACAGAAACATACATTCTGGGATAAACTGTCCTATCGCCATGTTGGTTATTAGCAACCTTTCGCAGCAACTTCAGAATAGTCTTCTACAGGCACAACATTTGACCCCACAGTTACTGAGTGCCGCTTCCTGTCGGCTCATTCAGCCCATTAACATAGCCCACTGATGAGTGGACCACCTACACACGCGGCCCAGTGGTGGCGTGAAGTGACCAACAGTGTGTGTCAGATAAAATAACGATGCTGCATGACGTGTGCTTTGCACTCCTAAACTCAAAACTCTCTTATTCAAAATGTGTCCAATGCAGGTACCTTGCATTCCAAATTTACGGCCCCTTCCTCAGACAATATAGCCCGCAGAGACTCCAAAAATCTTGGCTTCTTGAAGTGTCTAGGAATGATGAGCTTAAGGAAACATGACGTCACACTGTGCCCGAACTCGTTCGATGTCACGCATTTCCACTCAGCCTGCAAGTAAACACCAAACGCACAATGCACGGTACAGTCCTCACCATTTAAGATGTTCTTTTTTACTTACTAGTTATTTTCCCAGGCGCAAACTGTTACTGCGTCACTACTGTCAGTAATATTTTACTGCTACTAAGTGCGAACTGTTAATTTGGCAATGCTGTCCGTAATATTTTGCTGTTAATAAGAGCGAACTGTTACCCCGGCAGTACTATAAGTAATACTGCAAACAGTTCATATCATTTATCATTGTGCCATTCTTCGGACCTCTCGCCCTGTAACACCCTGTTGTCACAAAGCACAGTCCCTGCATACTGTACTGTATATTTCTATCTTTACTTTTATTTCCTTTGCCATTTAACACACATTCTGTCAGCATATTTTCCTGCACTTCTTCCTCGTGTCTTACTTTGTCTTACTTTATCATTGTAATATTTTCATATGCTAATTCCTCTCTCATTTCCAGCCACTTCTTCAAACCAAACCAAACCACACTCAAATCCATTCTCCTCTCCGTCGCTCATGTCCCACCCACCCAACCACACGTGTCCAGCAGTTACAAAGCACAACACAACACAATTCCCATTCCTCTCAATTTCCAACTCGTGCTGTCAACTGTCTACACTTAACTGCAGGTTCTTTGGCAGAATGCCCTCGGCACAGTCTCATTCTGTAAGTGAGTGGTGAGCTCTGCAGGCGTGGCTATCAGTGTGCCCCCTCACCCGGCAGTTCATATCGTACATAGGGTCTGTTAGCCAAGCGCCTGCACCCCACGGCCTCTTTGTGTACATGCGATCTATAATTACCTGATCAATAATTTCGAGGCTGCTAATATCCAAATGGCACGTTCCCAGGGCCTCGCGAGACACCCTGTACCTCTCAGTTCCTTCTACCTGCTCGTCATCGCGGTACCACGAGATGGACGGCTCTGGAGAGACGCTCACTGCAATGTGAATATGGCAGTGCGATGAGAGGATTGCACTGGCAATTGGGCACTGGGCAAGTAGGAGTGCCTGACGTGAATATGGCAGTGGGATGAGAGGATTGCACTGGCAATTGGGCACTGGGCAAGCTAGAGTGCCTGATGTGAATATGGCAGTGGAATGAGAGGATTGCACTAGCAATTGGGCACTTGGCAAGTGGGAGTGCCTGGTGTGAATGTGGCAGTGTCACTGTAGCCATGGTGCTGTGTGCCGACCAGAAGAGCGCAACCTCAACAACCTTCTAACTTAAGCAAAGGACAATTTAAATTTCCTTTTCCACGGCTGCTGTTTACCGTTCCTGCACCGGGCACTTATTCGACGTTTCGAAGCAACATACTGACTCCATATTCAGTGACAGTGAACTCGTTCCAGTGGTTGTTACCAGCAATACGGCGCAAGAACAGGCGTCTGTACACAGTCCGGTCAATCACAGTTCTCGTCCCACCTCCATACCTGTGACTGGCCGAACATGTCAAACTGTCACAATTCATTGCCCGGTGCCACTTCAGCATCAAATTGCAGCAGTTCAATCACCGTGCGCATGAAAGCAGACTGTTCTTCCGAAACGTCCAAACGTTAATCACTGCAGGTGTACCAACCCAACAGACAACCGCCACTTACTGTCATACACGAGATTTTCAGCGCCAGAGGTACTTCGGTATAAGCAAGATGAATGGCAGGCAGGGAGCATGCGACAGTTTGCACTGCTGGCGGGTACAGGAAACAGCCGAACGAAACAAGTTTGTGACCATTAATCTTTTGCACAGGACAGTGCAGTCGACCATATTCACCAACAAATACGCACAGTACCATTACAAACTGCTGCATGGTTAGGTGCCAGAAGCAGTACAAGCGCGAAGATAGCCATCTGGGCAGTACAGACATTTGAACTGTTAACATTACATAACGTTAAATTGTCAGTACAAATCACTCTATTATTTTACCAACCACTGCACATATATAAATTTATAAAATTTACACATTTAAACATTAAAAACGCTCCGACATGTTTCGCTCCTAGGACCATCATCAGGGAGCTATATCGTCCTTGCTAAAGTCACACTATTAAAAGTCATATTAATTTCACTATTCCAGTTGGTTTTGTGGCAGCATGCTGTGTTGTGTTGTGTTGTGTTGTGTTGCGAAGAGTGCCCTGTTATGGATGTGCACATCCGTAACAGGGCACTCTTCGCAACACAACACAACACAACACGGCAGGCTGCCACAAAACCAACTGGAATAGTGAAATTAATATGACTTTTACTAGTGTGACTTTAGTAAGGACGATATAGCTCCCTGATGATGATCCTAGGACCGAAACATGTCGGAGCATTTTTAATGTTTTAATGTGTAAATTGTATCAGTTTATATAAGTGCAGTGATTGGCATAATAATTGAGTGACTTGACAACATGCACGGTGTAATAACGGAAATAATTTAAAAAAAAAACTGTCAGTACAAAGTTACAGCGATACTGACACAGTGTTTATCGTACTTCTGAACAGCCCAGTGTCTGTTCATATTTCGCGCAGTGCACGCTCACAGACCGCAGTGTGCCAGTGCAGCTTTCACGTACTTTGCACAGTTGCTATGTGCCTTGGTTGGTAAACCTCTCTGACTACAGTGACGGTGCACTAAACAAGCAGCAGCCATTATTATTCTCCCAAATGCCCCACGATGTCTGAAAGATATCCGCTTCTTGCACGTTTCCCAGATTTCGCCCGTGTGTCCTTCTGGTAAAATCAGCATGTAGATGAAGATGGGTGTGGAGCGTTGGTAATATGACACTTCAGGGTAAAGTTTAACCACTCCGAGAAAACCTGCCCCAGTGCCACTCTGTCCACCACGTGTCTTGTATGGACTGACCCGGGATCAAACTCGTGTATCCAACCTGACACGCAGGCAACTAATTGCCTAAGGCATGGGTCAGTCTTGAAGGAGAAAATTAACACATTAACCTAACTAACGTCAAGACTGAGCTCGTACCGCGCTGTAAACACACACCGTCTCAGTTATAAGAAACAATCCGTTAAGAATCATGCAAAACATACAAATTTTCTGTTTGGGAAAAACGTAGAATTTGCTAGCGTTAAATCAGGTTTACGTAATGTAACCAAGGAGCTTTAAAATCTTAATAAAGTGCTCGACCAAAATGGAGTCACAAATCTCCCTGCTGTTAGCGCAGTACAGCAGTGTCACAAGATACAAAAGATACAAATCATCAGTTCACAAAACAACGCACCATTCGCCGGTGCGCCTCCCCCTCCCCCCCCCCTCACCTTCATCACTTTCAGCTCACCTTGAACCGAAAACCGGAAGTCTTCAGTGATCTTTGCTTCACAGCTCTTGAGTCCCACAATGAATTTCGGTGGTTGGTTTGCTGAGAATAGCTGGAGCCGCTCCTCGTCATTTAGCTGGTTCTGTATGTCCTCCACCGTTAGTTCCGCCGTGCTGGTGGCTTGTCCCATGCAGTTCCTCGCAATGCAGCAGTACGATCCTACAGCAAGCACAGGAAGTGTTTAGTTCAGTAGACCGACCGTCAGGGTGACACGAAGTGAACTGCTACAGTGACCGACCAATCAACATCCACCGCATAGTGGTTTGCACATTACACCAAAATGTACACTTTGAAGTAATTCCGATTGACTTTCAATATTTCATTCATCAAGTGGTTTTTATTTTAACTGTGTTCTGGTTGCACTAAAACTGCTGTCTGTTAGTAAGGCAGTTCACATTACTGACATGTTAATATGGACTGGCAGGCAGGCAGACAGCTACAACTAATCCACAACAGGAGACTTTTGGATCTCCACAGCTCAGAAAGGATAAAGCCGGTGCCATATTTCGAAACGTCGGAAATCAGTAATTTTGCCTCTTAACAAACCTAAAGCCCTGATTCTTTAAACTATTACAACGGTTAAAATAATTATTAACTAAAAATTAAAGTCTTCTAGGGCGTGACGCCGTGTCGTTTAGTTGTAGTCCCCGATGTTTCAACAGATATTAGAACTCTCATCGTCAGTGTCACGCAGCCAACGACGATTTGAACCTGATGAAATATTATGATGCTTCGAAACGTCGATAAATATTTACCAGTTCACACGTCATCCACTTCCGAGAAGGCTTAAATGTTCAGCAACGCCGCTGTTATAACGTGAAATCTATTATCTTGTTATAATTACGTTTAGTTGCGTCATAGTCCCTCTGAATATAAAGTGAATCTCTGACCAATTATTTCATCTGGTGCGCCATGTCTCGCACCGGTCGTCCGCTTACCCAGCGAGTTGGTGCCTGTCAGCTGGTACACGTCTCCTGGCTTCAGTTCCTGCCCGTCTTTAAACCACCGCAGCTGTGGTGTAGGAAATCCCACAACTTTGCACTCGAAGGACACCAAACCCTCATCCGTCAGGACGGCCTTTAAGCTCTCCAAGAAGCGAGGCTTCCGATAGTTCTTTGGATCTAGTGGCAGAACAGAACAGGTTTATCGCTATTTTTAACTTGCAGAAGTCAAAACCTGATCACTACACCAAATTAAAATTAAAAAACCTGATCGTATTTTATCTCACAACTAGCTGATGTCACTTCCTGTCGGCCTGCTTATCGTATTGACGCAGCCCACTGAATCGACCGCCCAAACCCATGGAACAACAGCAGCGAGAAGTTCCAATCGATATAATAAGGACCCTGTATTTATTGTAACACTGTTGTCATTAGAGTGAAATTTATGCCAAGGGTCAAAGTTGACAGCATACATTGCCTTGATAGCATACATTTCCTATACAGTATACGATTCCTTGATAGCAAATATTTCCTTGATAGTATATATTTATTAGACAGTATATGTTTCCTTGATAGTGTACATTTCCTTGACAGTATACATATCCTTCAAAATATATATTTCCTCCATCTGTGTGCAGTAAACTGAGGCATTTGTTCCATTCTGGCACATTCCACAATTATGAGAATATGCAAACAGCTGTTCCTATATGGTTGTTAATGCTAAGGCCGATACTGATACCTGCCACGTGCCAAGATGAGGCAAAAGCATGAGTGTGTTCGGAAATTATGGCGAGGAATATAGATACTGCAGTGCAGCAAGTGAGCTGCACAGAATGGTACTGCAGTGAACTGTACTAAATGGTACTGCAGTGAGCTGTACTGAATTGTACTGCAGCGAACTGTACTGAATGGTACTGCAGTGAGCTGCACTAAATGGTACTGCAGTGAGCTGTACTGAATTGTACTGCAGTGAGCTGTACTGAATTGTACTGCAGTGAACTGTACTGAATGGTACTGCAGTGAGCTGTAATGAATGATACTGCAGTGAACTGTACTAAATGGTATTGCAGTGAGCTGTACTGAATTGTACTGCAGTGTGCTGTACTGAATGGTAATGCAGTGAGCTGTACTGAATGATACTGCACTGAGCTGCGCTGAATGGTATTGCAGTGAACTGTACTAAATGGTACTGCAGTGAGCTGTACTGAATGGTAATGCAGTGAGCTGTACTGAATGGTACTGCAGTGAACTGTACTGAATGGTACTGCAGTGAGCTGTACTGAATGGTAATGCAGTGAGCTGTACTGAATGGTACTGCAGTGAACTGTACTGAATGGTACTGCACTGAGCTGACTTGAAGCCAATTGACGACTTATTCCTTAACATTTATGACCTTGGGAACCTCACTTACTGTACACCCTGACAACACCGCTGCAAGAAGAACAAAACTTGTAGTTGACACTTTGTAAAATGACGTTACTTACACGTCATGGACACGTGGCATGTCGAGATTCCCCTAGAACCGAAGCTGCTCGTGGCCACACATTTCCACTCGCCTTCATCCGCGGCCTCTGCACCGCTGATCTCAATCATGTATCCGCCCAGTCCGTCTGCCATGATGTGGTACCTGTCGCTGTCTTCAACACGACCTTCTTTGTTGTACCACGTGATGCTGTGTGGCCAGGGAGGTACGGACACTGCAGGTTACGAAGTAAAATATTACCAAATTTAGTGGCTTTTTATAAATGGTCCCTCCCCTCTCGGGGTTCACATAATAGGCCTTTTGAAGCTCAAATCCACTGCTTCGCTGGCACTGACTGTAATAGACAAGTCGCCAGTGTGCAGTTTCGTACACATTACAGCCCCAGAGGGATATTATGAAAGAAATTGTCATTGTATATTCATGGCATGGATCCAAGAATGCAAAAAATAGTTTTCATGGGCCATTTACGAACTGCAATGCCAACCGAAGCAGAGTTACCTGTTGACTGCTTCGTAACGACTGCTGCCATCTAGTGACGCCATTTTAAGTGCCGGACTTTCAGGCGGTTGCCACGGAAAAAAGAATGTTGGCGCTGTCAGTCACTACCCAAGGATGCGTGACGTGTACTTGCAGGGGAGATGTTTGTAAATCGGGTGTAAACAGCGTCGCGTGCATATTTTGTGCGGTTGGACAGCTAAATGGTGATATCAAACAGTGTGCGTGACATGTACGTGTAGTTATGACTACACACGTGGTATATTAGCAACTCATACCAGACCTTGGCAAGCGAGGGTGACCCTCTCTCCGATCTTGATCTTCTCGTCCCGCAGGTTCTGTTTGAACACTGGAGCTGGTCCCACAGGCTTCATGCTGCAACACGCACAACATTAACTGTATTCCTTCACTTACTTACTCCATGGTGCAGAGTCCTTCTTGAGAAGCTAACTGGTTTGCAGCTAGTCAAGGAACTGTATTCCTTCACTACAAGCAGTATCTATTCTACCGTGTCCCTGAGCATGACAGGCGGATAGAGGCTTTCTATAGAATAAAGCTGCCATGTATGGGGACACGATAAAAGGGACAACCTAATTCCTTGTAACCTAACTGAAAAACATAACATAATAAAGCATCTGAACTGAATTTAATGACGATTATATCTACTGAAGATAGAAATTAATAACTATGTTACAATTGATTGTACCATTCTATGCTTCTAGTTTGAAATACTTAAAGTCAAAAGGAAGCATTTCACTGTGATAATTCAGTTGTAGAATGTACATTTTTATAAACGGAATGTTATTTTAGTGACAACAAAGAACAGCCTGAACTCTGTACCCTCAGCAAAAATTGCTCTAAGCTCTGAACAACAACAGTGAAGAACAATGAACACAGACAGAAGCTAACTGGTTTAACGGTATTCAAATCAAAATCTCTGCTGTCGGTAAAGAAGAGAACTTCGTTCCTACAAACCGCAGTTACTGTTGGCGACTTACGGAACAGCTTTAACATGGCGGGAAGTCAGGAAGTTTTTAGTTACGACCGGTAACTGAAGTATTCCAGTTTGAAATTCCTTGCACTGAAATGTTGTTGTGTCTCGTGCGTGCGGGTTTTGTGTTCTGCTATATACGGTACAGACCTGTTCAAAAACTTGGGTTTAGGGTTTTTATAAACTAATCACCTACCAAATGGCGACCAGTGGATAATCACACACGCAGTGATAAAGACTTACGTTTTTGCCATGAAACGTATTTTCTATTCAAGATTATCTTGGATATAAAGGACCCTGCCCACAGTGTGAAGGCCAAAGTTATTCTCGTCAGTCATGTACAGTACATAGGTAGAGGTACGCCCATTGCAGGCACCTGCGCCCTTACTGACCTGTCAGCTGGTTTGAGCGAGCCCTCGCGGCTGCCCTTTCCCACCACGTGCACCCTGGATGACGAGTACGCCTTGCCCATGCAGTTGACAGCCTCGCAAGTGTATGTGCCCAGGGACGTGGGGTCGTCGGGATTGGCAGTCAGCGCGAACACATCCCCAGCTTTGATCTCCTGGCCGTCTTTGTACCAGCGCAGCACAGGGGTCGGCACACCCACCACCTTGCACTCCAGCGACACCGTACCCTGCTCCGTCAGCAACGCCTGCAACTCCTCCAGGAACTCGGGCGCCTTGTAGGCCTTCGGCACTGGAAAAATACGACGCAGACGTAAAATGATACGTGCATAGACGTGCCTACGCATTTACGTTCGTACGTTCGTATTACGTACGAGTAAATCTGATACACCGTCGTAGTGACGCGTCGTGTTAGTGACGGGATTTGTATCCTCTGTGACGTATTGTCATTATGTCATGGCAGTGAAATGGGACACATCTTTAATGGCAGTCGGAAAGCGCCTCATGTGCTGTATGCATAGCGGCGGCGACGACATGGCCAACTGTGCAATGTCTCGGTTATTTCTGGGAGGCGGAAGTGGCGCAGGTGCAGTACGGTAAATATCTCCTTATGTGCGCCATGGAGGTAGAGCTCCAGCACACATTCTTAAGCCTGGCAATGTATAAGGTAAGCGGTCAGCTTTACGTGTCGTCTGCTTTAACCCCGGGGATGCAGCCACATACTTACTGAATATAAGGCTGACGGTCTGAGGTGCAGCAGAACAAAGGAATTTATTGCCGCTGCTGGAATGGAACTATGAGACCGCAGGAAGAAGGGTTGGTTATTAAAATACGTCGGACCAGCTGTTCCAAGCTACCAAATGACAGGGCATAGAAGCCACGTATAACTTGATGGCCATGAAAACAGCAAGATCTGTGAACACCTCTTGGGTGGGATTTTTGTTATTATAGAAATGTTTGGTCAATCCGACAAACGTTCAGCGTTTTGTCTTGAGACGCGCGCCTAATTGCAGCATTTCTTAGCGCAGTGCCCGTTACGCTTGTCCCATTGCAACCAAAACCGGAACACGTGTACAAAATGTAGCACAACGCCACACCACCAGTACCAAATTTCACAAAAATCCGTGCAGTGCTTCTCCCCATTTTCCTGTTACAACCGTACCCTGTTGTGCGGCACCCGTTTCCTCTAACCGTCGAACACAGCCGTATCGTCCACCGATTCGCCATCTCAGGATGGGCGTGGATAGCATTGTGCCCCCGCACCCGCCAGTCCACATCGTACAATTCGACCTAACCCCCCCCCCCCCCCCACCGGCGGCCACGCGCACAGAAGGAAGCCCCCCTAGACTCGCTGTCGTCAGAT
>Ga0136643_10017996_pt1 | contig 10648 bp, 11 predicted proteins | sample TergutLab28metaG_FD_96883 | JGI IMG/M metagenome (GOLD analysis project Ga0136643, IMG submission 96883) | Labiotermes labralis P1 segment gut microbial communities from Petit-Saut dam, French Guiana - Lab288 P1 (version 3) (version 3) | ecosystem: Host-associated > Arthropoda: Insects >... | reverse complement strand
CACGCAAGGATGTAACACTAATGCCAAGTTCATCAGCTACTTCTTTGGGCTGGCGGCCAGCAACAGTCACAAGTTTAACAGTACCTTCTTTGAAGACTGCATCATAACGGGGAGGTGCTTTTTCTTCTCCATGGTTTGATTCTCCTTTTCCACTTTATTATAACAGATGAAATTTGTCTTGCAAAGTGGGAAAGGGGGCAGCAACCCCATGAGAGGCTTGTATCTTCTGAAACATGGCTAACTTGCCGCAGGAAGCTAATGAAAAATAAAGGCTTCGGCGGTGGCACAACCAAAAAAGCCAAGAACACATGGCTTGCTGGAAAAGTTAAATGTGGCGTTTGTGGTTCGGGGCTTATGCATGCGCCAGCACCAAACAGCGTGGGATATTTCAGATGTAGGAAACGTGCCGATAGTAAGAGTTGCACAGGGGCAGGTAAAATTCGGGTACATGATGTTGAAAACTTCATATATACCCAAACAACTTGCAAAAAGTATCAATCCATGCTATAATTAACATATGGCATATGACAAAAAATTCAAATTAAGAGCAATCAAATATCACGAAGAAGGAAATACCACAAGACAGACTGCAAAAGTGTTCAAAATATCGCCAAATACACTTAACACATGGCTTAGACAGTATCGAGAACACGGTGATTTTGTAAGCAAGCCAAGGGTATATGCTCATGGAAAGTTAAAGGAGCAAGCTCTCCTTGGTTTCTTAGAGGCTAACCCAGATGCCTATCAGCATGAAATGGCAGAACATTTTGGAGTTACTCAGACAGCCATTTGGAAAGCTTTTCAGCGTTTTGGCATTACCCGCAATAAAAGACAAAGAGATACATTGAACAAGACCCAATAAAAGTTGCAAATTTTCTTGCCGAGATAGAAACCACAGACCCCGCCACGATTGTTTACATTGACGAGATGGGTATCGACACTTTTATCTATCGAGAGCACGCCTACTCCAAGAAAGGCGCAAAAGTCATCGGCTTAGTTTCAGGCAAGAAATATAAAAGATGCGGGTTAGTGGCTGGCAAACTTGGCAAAAAGATTATTGCTCCACTGCAATATAATGGCTCTATAGATTCTGCTTTATTTGAACTTTGGTTTAATGAATGCTTCATCCCAAGTATTCCGCCTTCTTCGACCGTAATTTTAGATAATGCTTCTTTTCACAGGAAAAGCAAGCTTATTTCTATTGTCCAAAATCACGGACACAGGATAATCTTCCTTCCTCCATACAGCCCAAACTTAAATCAAATGGAAAATTTCTGGGCATGGCTGAAGGCTAAGTTAAAGAAAGTCGTGCATATGTTTGATGACTTTGATGAGGCTTTGTGTTACTGTTTTGGAGTTGTTTGGGTATATCTATATTACTCTTGGTTTCCATTATTTTACTTATTTATTAATATTATCTATTTTTAGTAAGAAGGAGAGGAGTGGTCACTGAAAATGAAAGCCGCTGCATATGCCAGATACAGCACAGACAGACAGATAATGGCATCTCCACTCAACTAGACGCAATTATTAGATACTGTCAAGAAAACAACATAATCATAGCTAAAAACCTACGTTGATGAAGCTCAGAGTGGCACAAATATAGACAGACAAGGATTTATTGACTTGCTTGCTGACGCAAGGGCTGGACGGTTTGAAGCTGTAGTGATTTATGACACTTCAAGAGGTAGCAGGGATATTGTGGACTGGTTCACCTTTCGGAAAGAAATGCAGGATAGCAACATCAAGGTTATTTCTGTTACTGAAAAATTAGGGGATTTGTCTAACCCGAATGATTTTCTTATGGAATTCATCAGCGTTGGGTTGGGACAACACATGGTCTTGCAAACTCGCCAGAAATCCATTGCAGGGGTAGCACAACGAGCCAAAGAAGGAGTTTTTCTTGGTGGTGTTGCTCCTTTGGGATACGATGTTATTGACCAGCAGTACATTGTGAATGAACGTGAAGCGGTGGCAGTGCGTCTTATTTTTGACCAGTATGCCGAGGGCAAATCATATAACACCATCATTGATGCCCTTTCTGCACGTGGTTTTAGGGGTAAAAGAGGACAGGTGTTGGGGCGTAGCTCCCTAAATGCCATCTTACAAAACCAACGCTATATTGGCGTGTATTCGTGGAATAAATATCAAATCAAATATATGGGCAAGTGGGCTGGTGGTAAACTCAACCCAGAAGCAGTCACCATAAAAGACGCAATACCGCCGATTATTGACATGGTTACATGGGAGAGGGTGCAAAACAGGATGAAGGACAATAAGCGAAAAAATGCTACAAATACAGCAAAAGCCACCTACTTACTTTCTGGACTGATAGAGTGTGGTATGTGTGGTGGTAATTTTACGGGCAAAACCAACAAAAGTGGCAAGGGTTACATTACCCGATATTACGCCTGTAGCAATAAATACCGTACAAGAAACTGTGATGCAAAGAATATCAATGCCAACGAGGTTGAAGATAATGTGATTAAAGGGTTGAGGGATTATTTACAAAACCCCGATTTTGAAGCTATTGCCGATAACGTACTAGAAGCTTTTGAGGGTAGCCGTGGTGGCAAAAATAAGGAGCGAAAAGAATTAGAGCAACTACAAGTCGAGTTACAAAACTGTATCAAGGCAATTCGTGGCGGTTTGGACATTCCAGAGATGCACAATGAGGTACTGTCCATCCGCACCCGCATTGGTGAGCTATAGGATATTATTTCATGGTCGGCTGACATAACCATCAGTCGAGAGGATGTAATTAACCAATTGAAAAAAGACGCTGAAAACCTCGATGATGAGAGTATCAAGTGTCTTATAAAGTCCTACATAACAAAAATTTACGCCCACCATGATGAAATCAACATCACAGGGGGCGTAAACATAGGGCATAGCGGGAAAGGGACTTGAACCCCCGACCCTCTGGGTATGAACCAGATGCTCTAGCCAGCTGAGCTATCCCGCCGAATGGTTATAACTAAATTATTATAAACTAAGGTTTTGGATTTGTCAAGGATTTTTTTAATATCTTGGTGTTAAGCGTTGGTTGTGAATTTGGCGGCATATGCCCATGATGTTTTGCCAGTGGGTGCAATCTGCGGTGATGGCGGTTTGGATAAAGGAAAGGCGGGAACGGTCCGATAGGCTGGCTTCTAAGCGGGAAAGGTTTGTCATATCCCCGCTGGCGTAGGCGGCCAGCAAGGCAAGCAGGTTTCTTTCTGATATAATAACGGGGATAAAGGGCTCCAAAACCCACATAAGGCTACCAATTTCCTGCCTTTTGCAGGGATATGCCATGCCTAAATAAAAATAAAAGCTATCCATATTAATAAAGTGAATATTTTCGGGCATTTGCCCCTTAAAGGGCGCAAGGGCATGGCGCAAATCTTGCAAAAAACAGTTAAGGCTTGCTTCTGATATGATTTTCATGGCTTTCTCCTTCAAAAGGGTTATTCTGTATTTTGTGCGGATTTTGAAAATTTATTTTGGCATGCACAAACTTTTTTCAAAACCTTGCGTATTTAGTGGTATAGGGGAATTAAAATTTGAAGGAGAGATTTAGATGAGTTATGAACCCAATCAAAATGGCGTTGATAAAAGCGACTACACAAGGGATAGCCGCACCACGCATGGCTCGCCTGCGCCCCACACGCCCATTTCCTATGGTGGGGCTGTGCCACGCAAACCCAGCAAGTTTTTGCTGTTTATCCTTTCCGGTTGCGTGCCGGGGCTTGGGCATATGTACCTTGGTTTGATACGCCGTGGGCTGTTTTATATGGCAGGCATTGCCTTGTTGATATTTTTAACGGTGCAGTTGGCAATTGGCGGGCTGGGCATATTTACGGTGTTTACCGGCTTTGGATTGCTTGCCCTATACGCAGTTTCGTTTTTTGAAAGCTTTGTTATGCGCAGGGATATTGCCGCAGGCAAAGAAGTGGCGGACAGCATGCCCGCATTTGTAACCAGCAAAACATTTTTGGTTGCCGTTGGTGTAACACTTGCACTAAGCGTACTTGCAAGCATAATTTCTGTGGTACCGTGGCCTTTTTGGGTAATTGCAGGCGTTTTGGCAGTGGTTATAGTATCCAGAAAGAAAAAAGGGGCGTAACAGCCTTTTTTCTTTTTGTACATCAAAACTTGAAGATTTATTTTATTTTGATCATCTACGCATATCGCACAAATTAAAAACAGGAATAGCCATTACTTGCGGCATTCCTGTTTTTGTTATTTCCCTACTGCTCCATTTGCTTACCAATAAACCCTGCCGCCGTTTGGGCCAACTTGCTTTCCAGCTCCCCCATCTTCTTGTCGGGGGAAAGGAAAAGTATTGCGCCAAGCACATCCCCTTCCGCCATGATAGGGGTTATCATTTGGTTGTTGTACACCTCGGTGGGGTCATCTTCCAGAATAGGCACAAAATTGGGCTCGCTGCGGCTTGCTTGGTGGGTGCTGCGGCTATTTATTGCCTTTTCCAGCGCAGGGCTGATGTGTTTTTCCATCAATTCCTTTTTAGCCCCACCGGATACGGCAATTATTTGGTCCTTATCCACAATGCAGGTAATGTGACCGGAGCTGGTTGCCAAACTCTCCGTATACTCCTTGGCAAAGTTACCAAGCTCCCCAATAGGCGAGTATTTTTTGAGGATAATTTCGCCCTCTCGGTCTGTGAATATTTCCAGCGGGTCGCCTTCTCTTATACGCAGGGTGCGACGGATTTCTTTGGGGATAACCACCCGCCCCAAATCATCAATTCTCCTTACAATTCCTGTTGCTTTCAAAATAACTCCTCCTTATATTTAGGAATTACGTTCGCAGAAGAAAGTTTCAAAACCTATTATTTGACAGGTTTTGAATTTTTATGCACATGATGTTAGAAAATTGATTTTTGGGCAGCGGCTTGTGTTACAGTAGCTGTGTTGGTTGGAGCCAGCAGCCAATAATGGGATGTGCAGATTTTACATTATTTCAACTTCGCCAATTCCAATCCATGATTTTTAGCACAAAGCTCACATAGCCCGTGCTTGAATGTTCATGCACAAGAATATCATGGAAATTGTGGTTTCTGAGGTTGCTCGTAATGCCTTTTGTTTAGTAGGTCAATGTAATCATATACCGACTTTTCTGTAACTTCCAGCCCTATGTCATGCAATAAAGATAATCGCAATAAAAGCTCTAATTTTTGCATAGCCAGTTTGTTTTCATCATACTTAAAATAGTCATCCGTCTTAAACAAATGCGAGATAAAATTTCTATGGTTTACAGCCTTACTAATGAAAACATCAAATAGTGTCTTGTTGTGAGGTGGTGTATCCGTATTCCGCTCATATTCAAAAATTTTTTTAGTAAGCGGAGTGCGCTCAATAGCAAACAAAAGAATCTTACGCAGACTCTTTTTGTTGATACGCCCAAGGCTATTTTCAATACTGGTTATAACCTCATTAAATAAAACCTCATCGAAAGAATTTTTAATTTCGTCTGAATTTTTTATTGCTTCAAGGGCAGTCTTAACGATAAGTCTATTGCGTTTTTTATCATAAATCATCATCTCTTTGTCGTGATGTGTAGTAAAGTAACCCTCCAAGCATTGGATAAGCGTAGATGTTTTCACTTCTTCAAACATATCACGGCTATACAGCACATTCAGAAATACAGTAAACACAGGTATGTTTTCCACTCTCATGCTGAACCATTTATCGAATTTATCAGAAAAATTATCCATGTTCTCAAGAAACAGACGCCTCTCTATATGGATTGCGCTTTTTTTCGATTGATGTATGCCCTTTGAGTGTTCAGCATAAATAAACTCATCTTCACCATCGAAAAAACGCATATCTTTGATTTCGGGGAAATATCCAATCCACATAAAATACATTTCGAGGAGTGTGAAAAAGCAGTCTTTTATTTTTTCAAATGACATAGGGCTCATGGGGGTCAATTCAAACATCGCACCGTTATTTTTTCTTTCGCCATCTTTAATTGACGACCATTCCGTTTTGACGCAAATCATGTCCGAGCATATTTTATACTCGCTTCGACCAACGCTATTTCTATACTGATTTTTGGCATCTTCCACGATGCACTTCATATTGATGACATAGCAATCGCTTTTGCTTGAAATGTGCTTACCGATTATTATGCCATTCCACACAATTCGCATTTCTTTCAACGGTGCATTCAAGTGACATATGCTGCACCCGTAGAGAGTAAACGGGATATTGTTCACATCAAAACCGTATACAAAGTCTGCCTCATCTGCATCATATTTTCGCAAATAATGCATATCAAGCATATCAATATAGCCAGACTTTTCTACATTGAAATCAAACTGCCGTTCTTTTAAGTTGATTGTGAAGTCAATATCAAGCCTTTCAATCGTTTCGCTTCCAAGCGCAAGTCTGATAAGAGCGATGCCCTGTATTTCCGTTAGATAAACGTAATCCAATTGACCTACAATGATAACCCCCCTACACGAAAAATATTTTTGCGCAAGTGCTACTCTCGCCGTGGTGCATAAGTGCGCTCTTTTGATTGTATAGACCAAAGTGCGTTATTTGCACCCTTTACAGCTTAGAACTTAAGATTTAGCATCCTCAGAAATGGCGCAAAAGCAGTGCGTGAAGATGTGCATCCGCTTATTGAACACTGGTTCTTAATCTTGAAAGGCTGTTCTTCTCCGCATTTCTTCCATAAATTCTCTAATTTCTTTACGATCCTTCGGCAGTATGGGCTCGTCCATATACACACTGGGTTCGCCCTTTATATCTATGCGCCAATGGTTGCCGTGTAGGTGAAATGTTCTTATCACCCTTGTTATATGTTGATATTCCAGCTTGCGCTCTTTATTACCCAAAGTTAAGTCGGCATGGGTTTTGTGGATGGTGGCTGTGGCTGTTGCATCCGTCCAAATGCGCATGGGGATATAGGCACCCAAAAATATGGCAATAAAAAGCAGTATGCCAACAATCGCATTAATTTGGTTATCCGAAAAGAAATAAAACACAATGGACATTAGGGCAAAGGCGATGGCGATGGCGGGCAGCATTAACGTAACAGTAAGCCAGCTACGGCCGTATTTGAATTTGTGGACATTATTATTCATATTAAACCCCCAAAAGCTTCAAAACATGGTTTGGCAGGGCAAATGCCCCTACATGCAGTTTTGTGTTATAATACTGGGTATCCAGCCCAAAGCTGCTCCATTTATCCGCCTGCATATCACGCACCGGATGTGCGCCTTTGGTTGCAAAACCAAACAGCCAATGCCCACCGGGATAGGTGTGCACATTGGCTTGATATGCCAAAGCTATGGGGAAAGCCCCTTTTATCTTGCCGAAAGCCCGCTGCATGGATAGGATATCGTGGGCATAAAATGTGCCGCCCAGCTGGTTTACCATAATGCCGCTTTCCGTCATGGCATTGTAGCAATTGCCGTAAAATTCCTTGGTAAACAGCCCTTCGCCGGGGCCAAACGGGTCGGTGGAATCTACCACGATAAGGTCATACTCATTCTGCTTTTTACGGACGAATTTTAGGCCATCTTCAAAATAAAGGTTAAGGCGGGGGTCATCAAGGCAGCCGGCGGTTTGGGGCAAAAACTGCCGGCAAGCATCCACCACCATTTTATCAATTTCTACCATATCCATTTGCTTTATGGTGGGGTAGCGTGCCAGCTCCCGCACCATGCCGCCATCCCCTGCACCAATAATCAAAACTTTTTCTATATTAGGGTTAACCGCCATAGGCACATGGGAAAGCATATCGTGATAAACAAATTCATCCTTTTCCGTTAGCATGGTAAAACCGTCCAAAATCAGAATACGGCCATATTCCTTGGATTCGTAAATATCCACCCGCTGGTAATCACTTTGCCCGCTAAACAGATGCTGCTCTAATTTAATATCCAGCCGCACATTTTCTGTGTGTATTTCTGAGAACCATAGTTCCATGGTTTAACCTCCCGTCACAACTTGTTTTATTATTCCCGAAACAACTTTACCCGCTATATCCACCATTGCTTTCAAAGTAGTTGCTCCAACCTTTGAAGCAGCGGACTTGGTTTTGTCCCAATTGTCATTAGAGCGTATGTTGCCCAGAAAGTCGTGCCCTTCTGGCGTGATGTCCCTTATTTTATAATAGTTTGGGCCGATATCATTCTTTACCCAGTCAGCTTTAATAAGCCCGCTTTCATTCATTTGCAACAAAGAGTAAAGTATGTCTTCTTCTGAATAATCCAGCTTCCCACTTTCTATAATATCCTTAGATATTATTTTTTTGGGCTTACCTGTAAACGAGCCGTCATCTTTATTGCCCTTTTTCTTCATCACTTGATTTTCTTCAATCCAAATCAAAATGCTTCTAATGCACTCTAAATCAAGTTTCATAAGTGCCCCTTCCCAATAAATAAGCGTTTACCCAACACGCCACATCACTTCAACACCAAAATCTCATTAACATCAGGGTCTTTGGTGCCGCTTATGCTGCAACCCTTTTCCCTTGCATAAGCAATGTAATCAAGGGCTTCTTTGGTAATGCGCTCGCCGGGGGCAAGTACGGGTATGCCCGGCGGGTAACACATAACAGATTCGCCGCTTATCGCCCCAAGGCTGTCCGATAATGCTACCGCCCTTTTTTCAGCATAAAAAGCTTCTTGCGGCGTAATTGCCACTTGGGGATGGATATATTCGTTTGTTGGTGCAGGGCGGGCGGTTGGTTTGCCATGGTTGCGCAACACATCTTTTAGGGACGAGCATAAACGTTCTATGTCCCGCTTAGCATCACCCAGGGATATGTAGGCAAGGAAGTTTCCAATGTCCCCGAATTCGATTTGTATTTCATAGTCATCCCGCAGTATATCATAAACTTCAATGCCGGCAAGCCCTATTTTTAAGGTGTTTACCGACAGTTTGGTGGTATCAAAATCAAAAATACTGTTTTTGTTGATAAGTTCTTTACCAAAGGCGTAATAGCCGCCCATTTGGTTAATTTCATCACGGGCGTAGGCGGCAAGCTGGCTAACCTTATCAAAGGCTATTTTGCCGTTTAACGCCAAATTGCGGCGGGAAATATCAAGGCTTGCCATTAGCAGATATGATGCACTGGTGGTTTGCGTCAAGTTAATAATTTGGCGCACATAGCCCGGATCCGCCCCTTTGCCCATTAGTAAAAGGGAGCTTTGGGTTAACGACCCGCCCGATTTGTGCATGCTAACCGCCGCCATATCCGCCCCTGCCGCCATGGCGGACATGGGCAAACCTTCGCCAAAGTAAAAATGCGTGCCATGGGCTTCATCCACCAACACAAGCATATTGCGGGCATGGGCAAGCCGTACAATACTTTGCAAGTCGCTACAAATGCCGTAATATGTGGGGTTATTAAGAAAAATTGCTTTGGCATCGGGGTTTTTGTCAATGGCATTTTTAACATCTTCCACTTTCATCCCCAGCGAAATGCCCAAGTTGCTATCCGTGCCCGGGTCAATATAAACAGGTTGTGCGCCCGACAAAATTAGGGATGTAAGGGCGGATTTATGCACATTGCGGGGCATTAAAATCTTATCCCCCCGTTTAACGGTAGCCAAAATCATAGCCTGCACAGAGCTTGTTGTGCCGCCAACCATAAAAAAGGCAGCCGCCGCCCCAAAAGCCGCAGCGGCCAATTCCTCCGCTTCTTTTATCACACCGACTGGATTGCCTAAAAAATCCAGCGGCAACATGGAATTAACATCAAGCTCCATTGCCCGTTGGCCAAGAAACGCTACCAAATCGGGGTTGCCCTTGCCACGCTTGTGGCCGGGCACATCAAACGGCACAACCCTATGGGTGCGCAAACGTTCCAAAGCATCCGCAATAGGCACATGCTGTTGGGGCAAGCTTTTCCGGGTCAAGCTTTGTTGGGGTCTGTTGTTCAATAGGTCTGCCCCCTTTGTTAGAATATATTTACGCCGCTAAAAATCTCTATCATCTCGTTACGGATATTGTTAATAATCTCCAACCGCTTGCGTGGGGCAAGCTCGTACACATCATGGTTGAATAAGTATTCTTGCAAATCCACATCATTAAGCATCATCTTGGTGTGGAACAGGTTGTATTGATACACATTCATATCAATAGCATCGTATTTTGCAAGGGTTGCGGGCTCGATATAATCCTGTATACTGGTCAACTTCTCATCAATAAAAATCTTGTTGCCGTCAACATCCCGGGTAAAACCCCGCACACGGTAGTCCATGGTAATAATATCCGAATCAAAGCTGTTTATAAGGTAATTTAAGGTGGACAAGGGGGTTATCTGCCCGCAGGTGGATACATCAATATCCACCCTAAATGTGGCTATATTAGTCTCCGGATGAAATTCTGGATAAGTATGCACCGTAACATGGCTTTTATCAAGATGTGCTAAAACAGTTTCCTTTTCCACAAGCCCGGCAGGTTTCTTTATCTCCTCTTCCGCAATTAAAATAGTTACGGATGCGCCCTGCGGCTCATAATCCTGCTTGGCAATGGATAGCACATGCGCCCCTATCATCTCGGTAACAGTGCATAAAATCTCCGTCAAACGGTCGGCATTATATTCTTCGTCAATATACGCAATATAATCCTCTTGCTCCCGGGGGCTGCCCGCATAACAAATGTCGTAAATATTAAAACTT
>Ga0136643_10017995_pt1 | contig 10648 bp, 6 predicted proteins | sample TergutLab28metaG_FD_96883 | JGI IMG/M metagenome (GOLD analysis project Ga0136643, IMG submission 96883) | Labiotermes labralis P1 segment gut microbial communities from Petit-Saut dam, French Guiana - Lab288 P1 (version 3) (version 3) | ecosystem: Host-associated > Arthropoda: Insects >... | reverse complement strand
GCGGATTTGATTCGTATACCGTACTTTTCAGGTGTCCCCAGAGAAATTCCCACCCCCACGCTTCCTGGGGGGGGGGGAGAAATTTTTCCTGTATGCGAATCAAATCCGCACACGATACAGGAACTGAAGGACAACATCAGCCACGCAGTTGCAGCCATAAAAATAACTATGTTACATCGGGTATAGCTCAGCATGGTGACAGAACAACTGTTCAAACACTCTACGCAATACACATACTAAAGCCGGAGAGAATACCACAAGGAAACGTGCAAAACGGAAGGGGTCTACTTTTTCGTGGCCACCCTGTATATCAACTTTTATTACCCATTCGTTTGTTCATATAATGATATTTAGACTGCCCATGTATGTTGACAAAGAGATGGGTGATTTTGAGGGTTGTTTGACGGTGCATCTTCCTCATGAAATAAAGTGAAATGCCAACTTGATGCAACTAGGTAATTTTATTGATGTATTCTTAGCTCGACATGTTTCGGGTACTACATACGCCCATCATCAGGAGCATTAGATTTTGAGTTGCAGCATATGGTCTTTTGCACCAAGTTTTTGGATGGATGGTGGTCTTGAGAGCCCATCCAAAAACTCGGCGCAGAAAACCATATGCTGCAACTCAATATCTAATGCTCCTGATGATGGGCCTATGTACCTGAAACATGTCGAGCTAAGAATACATCAATAAAATTACCTAGTTGTATCAAGTTGGCATTTCACTTTATTTAAGATGGGTGGTCGTTGCCTAGTTCTGCGGATAAACAGATCTCACTTTCTGCAGACGAACTATGGGTTTGTCATTATCTTTCCCTAGAAGAAGAAAATGAATCCTTACAAAACCTAATAAAATTTCTCCTGACAGCATTGCAGACAGCCATCTTTCTATACGAGCAAACAGTAATGTCCGTTCAAGGGCAGTCAGGATATTTTGTGGGAAGCCTTTTGGAATCCTGAACAAAACTCGCATCATTACGTTGTAAAAGTAAGCTTACTCCATTAGCACTGAACCTTGTCCTACGGATGGGACAGCAGGTACACTGTGGCAATAATAAGCAAAGAACACTTCGGAAACTAACGTAGTTGGTCGTTACACTGATGGAAGTCAACTTACCATAGTAACAGGGCGTTAAATCTGTCAGTCCTGACAGCAGACAGGGCGCCACATCAGGGCGACAGTAGCAGGCGTTTTCCGGGTTTCTGTCCGGAGAATCGAATACGTTGTCGGGAACACGGAACCAGTGTGCGGAGAAACCATCATTGGTGACGCCGTTCCGGGAGAAAACAAAAGGCACAGCCCGACAGAACGCCTTCCGGTAGACCAGGAATGTGTCATTAGACCTCATGCGTCTGTGAAACAGTACAGAATTGTAATCGTACTTAGAGGGGGAAAAATAGATTTTGTTAAAGAGAAAATTGTATGTGTTAATTGGGTTTCTGTCATCACAGCATGGCACATCCGCATTTTGCTTACGGAGGAACGTTTTCCAATATACAGGGTAGCAGGGAATATAGTGAATTATCCGTCTTGGAGAGCCAACGTGGTTTGGTCCTTCAACATGAGGAACGGGCGAGATGCTAACAACTCCTCACCCCACAAACTTATCATGTTACGAACAATATCACAAAACCCAGAACATGGACTATTCCTTGGGCACGATGTAAACAATAGAAAGCGGACATGATATTCTGCACGTGGGACGCGAGATGCCTGTAAAAGTCAGGGTCACTGAAGAGAGTGGCCAGAGAATTCTTGTGGTGCAGATCAGATTTAGTAGACGCAAAGCATGGTGGGAGAGATAAGGGAGACACTGAACGAGCAGATATTCATACTTTTGTGTGCAGAAAAAGAAATGAAAAACGTCAATTAGGGAGACGTTCTGTGCACCAGGGCATAGTATCAACATGTACGAAAGACGACGTTTTAGCGATACGATGTCAAATATTGTGCTAAGAGGTCGCTGGTGTGATGTTATTGTTCTCTGAATGCGCAAACAACAGCTGTGGATAGAATTAATAACCCAATGGATATTTTTTATGAGGAATTATAGCAGTTGTTCCATCACTTTCAAAAGTACTACATAAGGATTCTGTTAGGAAATTCTAAAGCAAAATTAAGTAGAAAAATATTTTCAACCCGACAATTTGGAATAAAGGTTTACATGAAATTAGTAATTATAATGGTGTTTGAGCAGTGAATGTTGCCACATAAAAAAATCTAGTTGTCAAGAGGGCGATGTTTCCTCGTCGAAACTTCCATGAATATTCGTGGACCTCCACCGTAAAGGAAGAGAAAAAGAGTGTAGAAGGCTAAAAAACGAGCAGTTTTATGACCTGTGTTCCTCACCAAATATTATTCTTATGATAAAATCAAGAAGAATAAGTTGTATGGGTCATGTGACGTGTATTTGGGGAGAGGAAAGGATTATAGAAAATTTTGGTAGGAAAGCTGAGGAGAAGAAGCAAGTTGGTGGACCTAGGTGTAAATGGGAAATTAATATAAAAATAAAATTGTGATTGAGTGGGATAGAAAGGATGCATTGGATTGCCCTGGTTTAGGACTACGACAGATGTGGGATCATGTGAATGCGGTAATCAAACTCTGGCCTCTGACTAGCTCAGGACCTGTTAACTTCTCAAGAGGTACTCTGCTGTACGCAGCTAATTAGTAAAAAAATTTTGTATGAATCAATAAAACTTCTCGGACTAGCAGCACCGTCAGCATTTGGAGGCTGAGTAAACACACGTTTCGAGAACAGAGAGGTTTTTGGAAAGTAGTTGCACTCGCTGTTCGAGCAGCAGATGTGGCTGCTAACGCGAGAAGTTTATTTTTAAATTCAGTAGCAGTAAAAAGGTAAAGTTATCACGTTACAGGCCTGGTGTAGCCCAGAGGGTGGGTAGAGGTATAGCTCTACTCTTCTATGACCCTCGCACTAGAAGGGGTGAGTGGTCAGCAGCACGTCCCGGCCGCACTTTACTCCCAGGAAAGACCCTGTACCCATTTTACAGGTGGCTGGGTGGGCCCCAGGGGCGGTCCGGACGGGTGAAAAATCCTCTACCCACCGGGATTCGATCCCGCACCGTCCAGCCCGTAGTCAGTCGCTATACCGACTGAACTACCCGACCCACATGTTGTCACATAGTATGGCGAATATAGCAAACGAATATGAATCAGAAAGAACTGAGAGCAAAGAGACTGTATATTTTTGCAAACTAAAGACACCCAAACCGTCATGAACATCTGCAGTGGGGTATATTACACACACATCTCCTCAATCCTCGACTTGGCGAGCCAAGACTATTTCCACTTCGTTCTCTAGCATCACTACCATTTCTTGATTCCATTTCCGAAAACACTTCTATTTACATAATACATATTGTCTGATGGTCTGCACACTTCTTGCTTGAGATGTGATCTCAATATGTCGCAGTATTTATTTGATCCGCGACTTACTGAGGGTAGAGTACTCCCTCGCTGACGCCATTTAGTGAACCACAGCTTGTATTTTCTGCCCATGGCCTTAAGGTAGTCCATCCGTTGTAGCGGTCAAAAGAGTAGATGCTCTGCGGTCTCTTCATTGCTCCAGTCTTGTCAGCTCGGCTGTCGTTTAGAGTAATTGTTACTACGTTCTTCCCCTCATCGAACATCTGCCGTAACAAAACCAAACTTAGATTCTGGCAGACGATCCCTGTTTTAAGCACACAGTCGATAGAGTAGACAGTAAAGAACGAGTAAAGGCACATCGACTCTCCGGGGGCTGATATCAGTTAAGTGGCACGAAGAATGTGGGAACTTTGGACCAGTATTACCATGATAATAGTTATTGTAAATTTATTATTGTTTCAACCAAGCGAGTGTTTGGCATGTGCTGTGCAAAGAAGCTAACACGCGTGATTTATGTGTAACTGTAAAACTTACTCACCCCATTTTCTCCCAGAAAATACACCCGAAACTACATTTTAGTTGTTAGTTATATCGTTCTTAAAAAGTAATTTGACTGAAATAGCGTATTATTATTATTATTATCATCATCATCATCATCATCATATTTTAATCGTCATCGTCATGAAGTTCCATACAATATGTGAAAAGGTTTATTGTAATCAGAGATTTAACAAAGTTACACGTACTCGGCATTCGGTACTTGAAGTAAAATTACCTTTTTCAAAATCAAAATGAAAATTAATTTAGTCTACAATGTTGTTACTTGAAATTGGACCAATGACAATAATTTCTAACAGAACGGATTTCTAAACGTATTTTTGTTAAAGATTCGAGTTGTTTTTTTTTTAGAGATTTATGCTTTCTAGATTGGTAATTGCCGGCGTTTAAAAGGTGCCTCCCAAACGTCGGTAATACCTATAAAATACGCATTTTAACATCCATGAGACTTGAATCATCAGCACCACTGTTGTGAGAACATAATATCTCGCATTCGTTTAGTTGGACTACTCACCCTGTCCATTAGCCCTAGTCTCGAGAAAGGTAACCAGCTGGGCAGCAGTTTGCTGGCGAGGTGCACCAGGTGATCGTCGTAGCCCCACAGATAATCGTGAGCAGTGACATTTATAAATGGCTGCGAGTCCAGATAGCGCGCCAGGGTGGACAGTCCCATGTTGAGGAAGAAGGACGAGTTGTGCAACATGGACGCCATGCCCTGCAACACAGCCCTTCAACTACAGGCGTGTTTCATGCTCGGGATATTTACAGATGACGTCATAATGCCATTAAATTAAAAATTAGTTTTTATAACATTTAACGACGCTCTAAGAGCCAGACAGATTAAGTAAATTTGAATAATATGTGAGAATATTAAAATTGCCGTAAATGGATAGCTCAAGAACCCTTCCGACCTTTTGCTGAAAGTAATGATTTGGCTTACGAAAGTCAGGCTGATACTGCTGCGGTCACATGCTTGGTACCACGCGTTATAAACATGCGGCGTGTGATTTTAGGCTTCCACAGCGAAGCAGATGAGAACTGCACTCTTCAGGGTTAGTACGGAGTGAGTAGTGGCAATTCCTTGCCGACGATTAAGATCAACCTCTCGGTTTTTGGATTCTTGGCCCTTGAAGATTTGACCGATAGGTTATCCCGAAATATCAGTAAGGAATTACCACTATTCACCACGTAATAACTCAGAACAGCACAGTTCTCAACATACGGCGTAATTCATATCCTGTCCTTGTGCACTGCAGTGACCTTCGGTAGTGCCATTTGTTACCGAGTGGTTCAGTACAGCGGTATTTCTCATGTTCGGGAAATAGGGTCGAATTACCGGGTACCTTTACAGGATCTTTTTTAGATTTTCGACCCTCTGTAGAGGCAAATGTCTACGGAGTAGGTACTTTGAAGTAAAGAACGATGGTAAAAGGTAAAGCAGTCCCGTTACAGGCCTGGAGTGGCCCAGAGGGTTCCAAGAAGTTAAGGTTCCCAGATTTCATGACAACGGCACAGGGTGGTGGTAAGGTTGTCAGCCTTACGCACCGACCTCCTTTACTCCGAGGAAATGCTCCTGGTACTCATTTCTGTTACAGGCTGAGCCGATCCCAGGGCCATAGTGCTATTGAAGGGATTTCATGTCAATGAAAAATTCCAATGACACCAGCTGGGATCGAACCAGCGACCTTCCGATTTGTAGCACAGCACCTCAACCACTGAAAGAACGCAGGAGTCCTTCCATTTAATCTGAAGTTCTTGTTTATCTTCCCAGTGAATACAATTTAAATGTGGTGCGTTGTGGAATGACACTATTAGGAATACACGAAGTACCAGGACAGAACTTGTCCATTGCTTATGTGACACTCCGCAGTGAGGTCAACTTTTGCTGTAAGGAATTCACGACATTATAGCAATACAATGCACAAACTTGTTCCGTAGATATTTACATGTTAATACAACAGCGAGTATCATTGTTATATTTTAATATAAATATCAAAGCAAAAACATGTGCATTTTGTATTGAATTATTTATTGATATGCAAGGAATGAACAACATAAAGCTTGCTGTAAAGTGTGGCGTCCCTCTGGGGAGGATATCTTACCAACAATGCGATGTTCGGGACAATGATCCAGTCTGCATTCGCGTCCCTCGGGGATATTTGAGGCTCCGCTTGTACCCTACGTTTAGGGACGTAAGTCACGGTGTCGTTGGGGTTGAACGTCGCGTTTGTATTCTCCAGAATCTCCCTGCAACATTCAAGAGGTTTCCACTCCGACTGTCAGAAATTCAGAGGCGACATTTGACTGATAAAAGCAATTGATTTTAATTTCATGTGTTTCAGTAAATACATGTTAAAGATAATGATGTTTCATTCCTTCAACATCACCCCTTTGTTCTCTTCCTCCCTCTCCCCCTTACTTCCATCCTTCTTTCCTTCCTAACCCGAATCTCTCTTACGTTATAAGCGCAAACTGAGTCTTATTTTAACAGAAGAATAAAAACCAACTAGATGTCACTTCTTATTTTATTGTACTTCTTAAAGGCTCAACACGTTTCGGGCACTACTATGCCAATCATCAGGACCTCCCGACTATAACCTTGATTACCACATTGGTCTTTTCGCTCTTGGTTTCCTGTAGATTGGAGGTTATGTGCGGTTAAGCTAGAGTAGTGTCCGGGCTGCAGGCTAAAGCATGACTGTCTTATTTTCTTTATCTGACACATTTTAAGCTTTTATACATTGAAGTACGTGAAAACTGTATGTTCGTGGAAATAACTCACCCTTAGTCAATCATAAATCTTCCCTTATTAGCACATGCATACAAATTCTAGGTTTCTTGAATCATACGCTTCCCATTCACTCAATCTTATCTAATCTTTTTACGATACAGTGCCTCATATTTCAAATATACAGCCCATGTGTGAGAATAACATTATCCTGCTTCCTCCATGTAATGTTAATGTGAATTTCACGTTCTTGAACCTTATTACAGCAAACAATTATTCGGCCTTCAGTGCAGAATGTCAGCTTTATCCTCTTTCGGAATAGGAAATTAATCCATGTTCATTGGGCTGAGGGTAACACATAATGAAGATGCAAAACGTGCGGCTACTGGAATGAGATTAGATGCAGGAAATGGTGAAAACACAAACAAACGCCACGTAATGGACGGGATTCTAACCCACGACATAAGGGTTACTTTGACCTAACAATATGCGTCTTACTTGAACATTTCGGCAGGATTATTCTGCCAGTAACTTTGTTCCGCCACTTTAGTCATTAATTCTGCCGTTCCTGTTTAATATCTGAAGTGTAATGAGTGCTTAGCAAATTTTTGTGCAACGTAATCTCAATGTTTATTACCTTTTCCATACAACGCCGCAAATTTTAGTACTTTTTCTTATACCGTAAAGCCTTGGAACAGATTCAATTTAAGAAGCTACTTATTGCTCGTCTAGTCAATAAATTCTACGAATTCGAAATTATTTGTGACACCAAGTTGATGCAACAATTATGATTTATTAATCAACCATTAGCTCAACACGTTTCGGGCACCGTTATGCCCATCTTCAGGAGCGCAAAGCCGTATATTATTGCGTATGGTTTTCAGCACTTAATGTGCTGGCTGGAGTCTTGGGAAGCCGGGAGGCAGGTCGTGTGCACAGTGTAGAGACTGTTATTCCCAAGACTCCAGCAAGCACATTAAGTGCTGAAAACCATTAGCAGTAATATACGGTCTAGCGCTCCTGAAGATGGGCATTATGGTGCCCGAAACATGTTGAGCTAATGGTTGGTTAATAAATCTTAATTGTTGCATCTGTTTGGTCTAACAAATCATTTCATATTAAGGATGCACGGTCACACGAACATCAAATCTCCGAATTCGGTTGAACCCAAAAATTCGCTACCCCCTTCTCAACAGAGCGTCACTTACTGTTGCTCTGAACTAGACTAATACAGGCCAAACTCTCCCATTCACTTTCTTTAATGTGCATTTCAACATCATACTTCTTCTAAATTTAGGTCTTCGAAACCTTAAATTTTTTCAGTTTTTCAAACAGAAAATACGAAGGCATTTCCCTTCTCTCCCATCAGCGTTACATGTTCCGCTCCTCTGATCCCCCTTGATGTAATAGTACTAGTAATATCTTGCGAGGAGTACAAACTATGGCGCATTTAATTGTGAGATTTTGTCCTGCCTCCTTCCGAATTGTGTCCCTTACAAACAAATGCTCCTCTAAACACCTAGTACTCAAAAACATCCATCCTGGAACTTTCCCTTGATCGAAGAGGCCAGATTTCAAAACCCTACGGAAGGACAAAATCATTTATTGATCAGCCCGGCGCGGCTGTAGCCCGGGTGGATTTATTGAATTTAGTCGTGAAAATTGCATGGTATGTGCTAGCAACATACCTCGTGTAGTTTAATATTCACTTCTTTAAATGGCTAGAGAGAAGACGAAAAGTTCCTAAAATGAACTTAAACTGCGCCCAAATTCTTCCTGCATACAATTTTGGCCTGTTATTTTCTCCAGCTAGTCAAGAATTTCCCCGAATTTTAGGGAAACCGAGCTTTCAAATAATCTTGCCATTTGTACATATTCCGACCCACATTAATTCAGTCCACATCTTCTCAATATATTTCTTCAAGACCAATTTTAATATTACATTCCTATCTACGTATGGGCTTGCCAAGTGGTCTGTTTCCTTCAGCTTTCCCCACCGGCGTTTATCTTGTCACCCTCATTTCCTCCTCCTTGATCTTAACGCCCTTATTAATATCTAGTGAGGTTCACAAATCATTAAGATCCCCATTATGCATTTTTCTCCACTCTCCCATTACTTCTCCAATCTAGGGCTGAGTACAATTCTCAGCACGATACTTTCGAATGCCCTGAACCTACTTTCTTCCTTAATTGTGAAAGAAAGCTTTTCACACCATTATAAAATAAGGCCACGTACTTACCTGTAAATGTAAGGTCCAACTTCCTGTACTCGAAGTTTCTCTCTGCCACTGAGGAACTCCTTGGGGTTCGTGACGTTGAAAACATACACCTTAATATAGAAGTTAATTTGAGGCTTCTGCCATATGTGATAGAGGGTGGATCGTTCCTTAAGGCTCATCGTCTGTCATAACATTCAGAGAAATTCCTTTATTCGTAAGAGATTTGTGGTTCTTGCAGTGATGATTCGAAAGTTTAAATTATTCTGGAACATGACGCTGAAACTTTTGGCGAATAATTTCAGAATTTTCGAAGGATTCTATTTTCCTTATGTTCACACTAAAGCCTTCTGCCTGAACCCGCAACTGAAGGCAATAACATCCTTCTAAGTTCCGGTAAACACTCGCTCAACAACATGGCGTCATATCGCGGAAGATTTTAATCTTCTTTTCCTACTTTTTTTGGCCTGATCGTTGTTCATGTCAATGCAACTGTTTATCTGAACTTCGTGTATGGACCCTACATGTTTATAACCAAACAGCCTGGAACGTGATCTAAGGCGGGAAAACTTTTCTAGTGCTATGGCTTGAAGGTAGTAACATTTTCTTTTTAAGCTGACGTTTGTCATGTTGCAAAAAGTAAAGGTCTTCGACAAATTTGGTGCTGTGGTTCTCTGGTGTTAGCCCATTTGTCGGCACAGCTACTAACAAAATATTTACCAAATCAGTTTTAAAGTTTTCTTAACATAATTTGTAAATGCATCTTGGTTTCTTTTTTAGTTTTTGTCCGTTTTTTGTAGACTAAAATAATTAGAATATGTGTTTTGACCTACACATTTGACACGTTATAAATCAGCGTCACATAACACCAACATGGGGTTCATGAAAGTTACTGCATTGGGTACTAAATTACGACATTCCAATACAACATTTTATGATGGTCGAAAGTGGGATCATAGTGAATGTGTGAAACATATATAATAGAAATATATTAGTGGCCATAATCTGACATTTCATATGTGTAGAATGGCACGTTGTATAACCATAGTTGCTAGTAGTACAAACGTTTTCAGGCGATTTCACAAGATTGCAAAACCCGTCTATTAGTTTCTTCATGTCTCTCTGTCTGTCCGTCCGCATGTAAAAGCTCGGTTCCTACTGGACGGATTTTCATCAAATTTGATATTTGAATATTTTTCGAAAATCTGTCTGTGAAATTCAAGTTTCATTAAAATCTAACACGAAAAATGGATACTTTACCTGAAGACCAATATACATTTTTTGATCTTATCTCGCTAAATTCATCTTATAGTAAGAAATGTTTCAGGCACATTTGTAGAAAACATTAAAACATACATATTAAGACCAATAAATTTTCTTCGAAAATTTTGCCATTTGTGTAATACTGCAGAAAATTATTGTAGAGCCTGGCAGGCTACAGATCATAAGATGGCACATGCACATAGCATTCTGGAAGCTGAAGGTTAAAAACATAACCCGAGAATATATAATATTATTGTTTTTGCAATGGCAACAACGGTTGTGCGAACGCGCCGTAATATTACGTCATGCTTATACTGCTTCTCTTGTTAAACCTTCAGACGTCTATATTTGCAATTCTAGAACTTGCGAAGCGAGGAATTTCGCCTTAATCTCCTGCTTGTATACTGGTTGGTCAGAAATTGTGCGTGTTACAGTTTTGTTGGTGTAGGTAATTTGCTTATTATTATTATTATTATTATTATTATTATTATT
>Ga0136643_10017992_pt1 | contig 10649 bp, 8 predicted proteins | sample TergutLab28metaG_FD_96883 | JGI IMG/M metagenome (GOLD analysis project Ga0136643, IMG submission 96883) | Labiotermes labralis P1 segment gut microbial communities from Petit-Saut dam, French Guiana - Lab288 P1 (version 3) (version 3) | ecosystem: Host-associated > Arthropoda: Insects >... | reverse complement strand
TGCCATTTTTTTTTTCCTGTGGCGCTGCGGCCCAACGCTGGCCATGGCCTCCTCATTCTTGAGGTTTCTAGATCACACACAACGACGCATCACAGTCGGCAGGACTCCTCTGGACGAGTGATCAGCGCGTCGCAGAGACCTCTACCTGACAACACACAACACTCACGACAGACAGACTTCTATGCCCCCGGTGGAATTCGAACCAACAATCTCAGCAGGCGAGCGGCCGCAGACCTACGCCTTAGACCGCGCGGCCACTGGGACCGACCTGTTTGCCATATAGTACTTGAAACATTGCTGCACTAAGTCGCGTTCTTACCGCTCCTATCATGATGTTCCCACTATTTTGATCCCTCTTGTTCTCATCATTTTGCTCACTGAATGCGCTAGTGGCCCAACCCAGATTTGCCCACTGAGCTTTAAAATATGACATCTACATCCGAAAATAATAGCATGGCATCCAGCGAGGTGTGTTTCAACTAACAAGTGCGCCGGTATTGTCGGACGTTGTTGTTATATTTCGGAGGTCAATCGTAGTATTAACTTCATATTGCGATTTTTGGATTGTGTCACTATGTTTCACTGTTGAACTCAATGAGCGACTTATTGTAAAAAATTAAATATGGCGGCACCGTGGTGCCCTTCTACCAAGCGTTCTTTCCAGGAATCGTGCAAGTGTGTGTACAGTTTCAAATATGAAATCGGTAAACACACGCTTAGCCCTGCATAGTACGATCACTTGTTATTTACGCTAGGATCTCTTGCGAGCGTTTTCTGAAATTATTCCTTCCAGTCGTCCGTCTGTCGATAGTTGTACGCGAGTAACAACTCAAGAACCGCTGACAGAATTTGATTAAATTCGGTATTGGAGAATTAAATTTTTTTTTTCGAGAAATGTTATTACTTATTTAGACGAGGTAAATTTAGCGGCATTTTTATATGAAGACCGACTCACTAAATACACGTATTTATCGGCAGAAAAATGCCTTCCACGAACATTTTAGAGGATACTGAAGCACAAGTTCAATGTAAATTTGTCCATGTGCACGCGATGCAAGCATATGGGTTAGTGGTGGTATAGCTCCACTCATTCTTAACATTGGTATTATGTGCTGTGAGTAGTTATCTTCGCGCTAGTGCAATCTTTTCCTCGGGGAAAGACCAACGGTGTGCGTTGAGTACGTGGCTGGATAGGCTTCAGAGTCCGTCTGGACGTTTTGGAGAAGAGAGAAATATCTTGGCCCTTTCCAGGGAATTGAATCACGATTCTCCGGATATTCATCACACAGCCCAGAAAATACCAAGAATAATTTTTTTTAACTTACACAACACAAACCAACGAAATGCAAATTTTTTTACATTAGTATTAATTTTGTAATATCTGATGTCTGCTACATGCTTCGAATCTCTTGGGTTCATCCTCATGGATGTACATGCTGTATGGTATATTTTACACGCATCGGTGTGAAACACAGCATACCGCTTGTACAACTCTCTCCCTGAGGATGAACCCAAGAAATTCGAAACATGTAGGAGACAACAGAATTTGAAAATTAAATATTAATTTACAAAACTGTGCGTTTCGTTGGTCTGTGTTGAATAATTATACCACAATGTACGGTGCAAAAAACATAAATATTTCTTTTGCCATGCAGGATTGTGAAGTTCAGCAGTGTTATGAAGTTATCATCTTTCCGTGTGAAACACCCACAAGTTCATGACGTAGTTACAGTACTTTTGAACCAGACTGGTTTCATTTTTCATCAGAATAGAAATGTGAAGCTTGTATTAAATTACTTATAGCTGAGTTAAATACTTAATTTTCGACATTTAATCCTGAAAAGCAATTTTATGATCCGCCAGCATGAGTCACTATAAACTACAGGTAAAAAAGGTAAAGTGTTCCCGTTACAGGCCCGGTGTGGCCCAGAGGGTGGGTAGAGGTATAGCTCTACTCTTTCATGACCGCGACACTAGAAGGGAGTGAGTGGTCAACCCCACACCCCGGACGCCTGTACCCCCAGGAAAGACCCGGCACCCATTTTACAGGAGGTTGGGTGGGCCCAAGGGCCGATCTGGACGGGCGGGAAATCTCGTCCCCACCGGGATTCGATACCGGATCGTCCAGCCCGTAGTCAGTCGCTATACCGACTGAGCTACCGGGCCCACACATAAACTACAGGTAAGAGTTCTGTATTCATTTAGTTCCTCAGTTCAGTGCAGCTTTCACTTCTATAGACCGTTTCAGAGGGAGCGACGCTGTTAAATTTGTACTGTGTAGTTTTAAAACAGTGCTTCTGTTAATCCTTAAAAAACTAAATTTGAACTGTGTAAAGATTTAGTTCGTACCGCTCAGTAAACACACCGACTTGGTTGTGAAAAAACAGTAATTTAATATTGTATAAGGCAATTATTGGTGTTTGTTCTGAGATCCGTACAAAATACGTAAATGGACTAGTGGGCGGAATGGATAATTGTTAATATCAAACCTGGTGCTACATAAAGTTGCTGTTAGCCTGTAAAGGGTGCAGAAAAGAAACGGGCGAATGGGGACAAGCACTTCTATGTCGTGGTTTTGTTTGTCGCTTGTTCCCCTGCCGTGAAATTAGAAATGTCGTTTCAAAAAAGATCACTTGAGTTCTTTGTACACTGTAGGAAGGTCTCCATAGCGGTATTCGCCCTTAACGTTATAGTATAAATGATGTATTGGAAGAAGACGAGGCATAAGAAACGTTTGGTTATTACATTTCATAAATAGTACTTATAAACTGAAAGGGAGTGCTTTGAAAATGTAACTGCAGATGGGAGAATAATATAAAGGTGGGTTTAAAGAAATTATGTGCGAGATTGTGGACGGATTTTAACCGCCTCAGGTTTAGGTACGGTAATGGCGCTTTTCAAATTTTTATGGGCGTGAAACTTGCTCACATTGAGGGAGGAAGGTAGACAGGGTGTTTGAGAATAGGGTGCTGAGGAGAATATTTGGCCCGAAAAGGGACGAGGTAATAGGCAAATGGAGAAAACTACGTTATGAGGGGCTTAATGATACTACTCCCCACCCTGTATTGTTCGGATGATCAAATCGAGAAAAACGAGGACGGCGGGGCATGTAGCACGTATGGGGGAGAGTAGAGGTGTATACCGGATTTTGGTGGGGAAACCTGAGGGAAGGAGACCACTTAGAAGACCCAGGCATAGATGGGAGAGTAATATTAAGACGGAATAATTGTCAAATGTGCGCAGGAAGATGTGGAAACGTACAACCTGCTAAAAAAATAATAATAATCTTCAGGAAGTGGGATGTGAGGGCATGGATTGGATTGATGTGGCTCAGGATAGGGACAGGTGGCGGGCACTTGTGAATGCTGTAATGAACCTTCGGGTTCCATAAAATACGGTGAATTTCTTGACTGGCTGAAAACCGGTTAGCTTCTGTAGGACTGTGCTCCATGGAGTAAGTAAGTAAAGGCACTTTTCAACACGATAAGGAATATTCAGATTTCATAAAGGCAGGTGATTTATCGACAAGCTTCGTCGTCCGTAGGTCACAATATTTTCCTGGATGTACTGCCAGATACCCTCACTCAGGCAATCTCATTTCTTTTGCATTTAGAGACCAAGTTTCACACCCATAAATTCTGTGTAACAGATGAAATTATAATTTTGTAGGCATAAGTTGCATGTAAGGTTTACGTCCCAATGCAGGAGACGAGATGATTAACATTTTAAATCGAAGGACTCTGAGAGTTCCATCTGTTCTTAACAAAATTTTGAATGGAGTCACGTTTGTTATGTTTATTGGAACGTGCATCATCTTGATAGTTGAATAAAGAGAGACCAATTTGATGTCACTTGCTTTTTTATTTCATTATTTAATGCTCAACATGTTTCGGATGTTAGTACATCCATCTTCAGGAGCTTGCGACTTATTTGTTGAGTTATTTCATGAGTTGTATTGCTCTGATTCGATGTGTGTTGGTGTTACGTTGTGGTTTGGCTGGGGTGGTGTGGTATCCGGATGCAGGCTTCGAAGCCTGCATCCGGATACCACAGTTAGATTATTGCGCCAAGCTGTCTCGCATAATTCAATCATCCGCCATATTTGTTTACATGTGACGTCACGTCGGGTCCAGAGGTCATTGACCCTTCCGCCATGCTTGTTTACACCACGTGATTTTGACGTCATAGGGTCGGTGATGGTGGCGGTAGTGGTACCCAAGTACGCTGTACCCAAATCCGGATTCACGTCACCGGTACATATATTTGACTTAAAGAGGCTGTCGCACTTCGCTAGAAATGAAATCAGTTGCTTCCTGTAGCAGCAACGTGTGCGTTTTATTTGTCAGGAAAGGAAATCAGGGTTACATTCCGCGCCCCGCGGTCATGAACACATTTCAAAGGAAAGCTCCTTTCGGGTGAAAGGAAAGGATGTAATTTGTCTCAGCTTTAGCGCAGGTGTAAGAAGGTTGTGCGCCCGTAATGTACACCGGTTTTATAAATGTAGTTGATAGTACGTATATCTGGCTGGGCATTTTGTTGTCTCCTGCAAGTACCGATCTGCTGTCGCAGAGTTAATCCCCAGCCCACCCTCACAGGTAATACCATAGTGCACAGTCCTAAGATATTCTATACGTGTGATGTCCCCGAGGTGAATTTGACGTTCAGGTGACCGTGCATCGTGACATATTCTTATAATAAAACCAACGAGAAGCACTAATTTCTCAAATTTATTTTTGGAATAGAATCCTACATATTTCGGACAGTTTCTCTGTCCATCATCAGGAATCTAGCACTGTACACACAGCAATACATACAGGTTATGCTGACTGCTTGCTAGCAAGCAGTCAGCATAACCTGTATGACCTATACCTATTACTGTGTGTACTGTGCTAGACTCCTGATGATGGGTAGAGATACTGTCCGAAACATGTAGAGTTCTATTCCAAAAATAAATACGAGAAATTAGTGCATCTAGTTGGTTTTATTACAAGAATATTCCCCGATGTGTTTTGATAATACTCAATAATGATGACGTAATCCGTCGATACACGGTTTTTATTACAGCAAATCGAAAGCAGCGACATGTTTCGGCCGCATAAAGCGGCCATCATCAGGGCGTATGTATCAGAAAATGCAGAAATAAAATTGTATAGCTCTAGCCATAAATACTTGTTCTTCTGTTCATTTAAGTGTTCAGCATATCAGAGAGCATTTAGCGTATACTTTACAGATCTTAATTAGGCCTGTACTATGTGCCACTTTTGTACTTTAGGGCATTCTTTGTGTTCGGTGGATTACGAACCAAACGCGACTCGTCAGGTGTGTACCAAATGTAACTGAAATCCGTCCATTGAATTCCGAAAATGAAACGTGCAGATGGACAGACTGACACTACCTCCCGTCCGTTTTGGGACGTCTAAAAAGAATGCAAAATATTAGATGAAAAAATTGTACAAAATTATCTGTCTTCCTTTGTAGTATGAGTCCGATCGGCCGTCTACCCAGACGCACTGTCATTGACGGATGTTGATAGTGTTTGTTGTTAAGGGATCCTCATTATCACCCCCCCCCCCATTATCATCACCACCAACATTTGAAAGTACAAACAATCGTCGTGATCTTATACATACATTCCGAGATTTGATGATTGTACGCCATTGGCTGTGAAAATTGCCATTGTGTGAACTGTGACGTATTAAAGAGTCTGGTCGAAATTTACTGATGTTTTGGAGGAACATGTTGGCTCCATCGGAGCAGCATAATTACCCGAAACGTCGGTAAATTTATGACAGACTGAAAATCTTCAAATCCCAGTACACGACTATTTTTGTACTCGCTGCTGGGGGGACCTCAGATTTCGTATAGCAGTTTGGAAGGTGCCATATTGGCAATGAAAACCATGACTCTGGTAACAAATCATTTTTAACAAGTGGATTTGTACGACGGAAATTAAGTGAGTGGCACGACAACATATCGCTCGATTCATTTTTTAGGTCCGTTAGCAAAATTGCGAAGAGCGACTCTTAGTTTGTCGTATCTCTTTGTCCTTCCGCATGGTACAGGTACACACCCACCGGACGAATTTTTATTAAATTACATATTTGTGGATTTTTCTAAAATCTGTCGGGGAAAATTCAAGTTTCATTAAAATCTGACAAGAATTTTGGTACTTTCATGAAGACCTGTCTTCATTTATGGTAATATTTCGTTGCATGATTTTTAGAATGAGAAATAATTCGGACATACGTTTTTAGATAAAATCAAAACACAATTTTAAACTCACTAATTTTTCCTGAAAATCGTGCCTTTTTATGAAATAATGTGGAAAAATATGGTAGAGCCAGACAGGACGCGACAGTATAATATGGCGCATTGGCTGTGCATACTGGATATCTAAGGCTACAAACACACAGTCAGAATGTGTAATACTGTTTTACTTTTTCACTTCAACAATGGTTACGCGAACGCACCGCCATTTCGCGTTATGCGTACAATTCCTATCCTGTTAAAAGGCTGTTTTTTTGTGTAACAAATGGGACAGAACTGCAAGTGCTTCGGCTCAATCAGATGCGCGTAGAACTTCGAAAGAAGTGACACATCGCATTGGTCTTTATTTGCTTGCTCTGATTTTTGCGACTTTTGCCATAGATTCGTGCCATTACGTCGTTATCGGAATTATTTTTGCGAGAAACTGATTTATATAATTCGCTGTTGTCTGTTGTGATTTTGCAAGACATTGATAAATGGACACTGAATTGTGAGTTATTGGACTGTTGGTAATAAATCAGGAAGAAAATACAGTGCTGGAAGACAGTGATGTACTGCCAATTTTAATTAGAGGAAGTTAAGGTCTTCCGGTTTGTGACGCCGTGTAGTTATGTACTGTACCAGTGTTGCGATGGATCCTGCTACGTGTGTATCCTGTCATAAATATTTACAGATTTTGGAGTGTATTATCGGTTGTAAATAATATTGACAACCAATAATAATTCAAAGTTAACGAGCTGAACCAGTTCGGTTTTTCTGGATCACAAGGGCATTACTGCACATACTGCTGTACACTTCACTGTAGATATGAGTGGAGAAAAATCTGACTTTAATGATATTTGTTTCCTCAGTAGTTGCTAAAGATCACGCTAATCAGTTCGTCTTTAAGACATCGTACTAGATTTCTGGGTTGAAATGTGTTAACGTCACATCAAGGAAGACTAGAAAATCTTTGAAACTGCTGCAGATTTTTTTTTTTTTTAGGTTTTGCTGACTGTGCATCTCAGTATAATCTTAGTAATTAACCAACTTAATGCACAAATTCTTGTTTTATAATAAGTTTGTTATATGCCTCTACATGTTTCGAGCAGTGTTGTGCTCGTCATTAGGAGGTCAAAATTATATTATACAGCATCTGGTATCGTCACACCTGTAGGTGGCTGTCCGGTGCACAACTGTGACGATACCAGATGCTGTATAATACAATTTTGACCTCCTGATGATGGGCACATAGTGCTCGAAACATGTAGAGGCATATAATAAACTTATTATAAAACAAGAATTTGTACATTAAGTTGGTTTATTACTGAGATTATACTGCAGAATATGCAACTAAAAAAAGTTTTTTTGGCTCTCTTCCCATTTCCAAAAGGAATTATGATGATCTGGAGTCCTTAATTAATCATAAAACTTTGTCACATTGTCATTCAGGTTTTTACAGCGAACTCAAATTGGAACAAGAAATATTTCATATCAGCGGCTACAGTTACATTCCTAACAAATGTTTATGCTTCCATGTTTGTTTGAAATTAAAAAAGGTAAAGCGGTCCCGTTACAGGCCTGGAGTGGCCCAGAGGGTTCCAGGAAGTTAAGGTTCCCAGATTTCATGACAACGGCACAGGATAGTGGTAAGGTTGTCAACCTTACGCACCGGCCGCCTTTACCCCCCAGTAAATGCTCCTGGTACTCATTTCTGTTAGAGGCTGAGTCGACCCCAGGGACATAGTGCGATCGGAAGGATTTTATGTCAATGAAAAATCCTATTGACACCAGCTAGGTTCGAACCAGCGACCTTCCGATTTGTAGCACAGCACCTTAACCACTGTGCCACCGCGGTTTGAAAGTAAAAGGTTTAATAGATTTTTTAATTAAAAATTGTTTTTTATTTTTAAGAATCCTGGCATAAGTCATAAGTGAGAACGTAAGATTTATGGGTAATTTTTGAACAATAGTGGCATAACTCCAACTAGTGTGTGTAAATTTGGCTAAAATCTTAACAAGGCGTTGTTAAACACAAGTAACCCATAAAAATGTGAAGTAGAGATGAAAAACAATAAAATACAATTAAATTCGGTGCTCTCAGAGCAATTCCAAAATATTAAAATCTAGTAGTATTTGTGAGTACATTTTCTCTTAACTCATTTCTCAAACACACAGTTTTGCAGTTGTGCCACTGTTGCATTCAGTGCGCAATATGTCTGCTTATCCTCAGATTTTCGCGGAAACTCATTTTTAATAGTGTTGGTGCAATGGACTGTAACCTGGGGTCAGAATTAGCACCGGCCTTATGGGCGTCAGCAGAATCCAAATTCACGAGAATTTGTGTTTGGACTTTCTGTCGGTTTCTGGAAGTTGTTAAACTCTTTAGGCCGTATTGGATATGGGGTTCTGCTGAACGGAATGGTTAAATTTGATGTTTGTGTGACCGTGCATCTCTGATACAATAGTATAAACAACCAACCAGATGTAACAGTAACAGTTTATTAGTAATTTCAGTCAGCTCAACATGTTTCGAGCGATAATTTCGGCCATCCTCAGGAGCACTAGACTGTGTTTACAGCTTGTGGTACAATGCACCGAAGAAGTTGCCTGCTGGTGACCTTGTCACCAGCAGGCAACTTCTTCGGTGCATTGTACCACAAGCTGTAAACACAGTCTAGTGCTCCTGAGGATGGCCGAAATTATCGCTCGAAACATGTTGAGCTGTTTACACTATTGTATGTAATTGTTAAGATTGTGGTTTTCTTAGATGTGACAGTGAAGTGCTAACAGCGTTTCGGAGGATCCTACTGGCTGCATATTTCAGAGTGGATTCATAACAACTCAGACATGTTTGCCGTATCACAACATGTCTCCCGTGGACACGTAGTTTGTTGTCGATATGAGCTTGGGCATAGTTTCAACACAGCCCTGAAATTCAGTTGTTGCGGATACTAAACTGACTGCCAGCATTAATAGAAAGTGTAGAACGATAAGTAACATATCGATTAGGTACCAACTTATAACGCTGAGACAAGAATGGAAATAACTGCCGAAATGCTGTACACAGCGTGGCGCAGAAGCTCCTTAACACGATAGGCAACATTGAACTGAATGTTACTGACACAACGCTTATATTTTTTTGCTATTTTAAATGTTCAAACTATCTGCCTTCTACATTGACACATTATGTAATGGTCTTTGGAAGGCTTGAACATACTGTGTCACAAAGATGACGAAATCGTCGTGTGTGGGGTGGCTTTTGCGACACTCTGTATACGGAGCTTTCTTCTAGCATTGGAGAATCTCCGACTTAACGTGGCGTGTCAAGGGTGCTGTCAGTTAGGAATTAAAAAGCCGTATTTGGGAGGGGGGTTGAGGGGGGGGCAGGAGAGAAAAAAAAGGGGGATTCGAGAAATTCAAATAATGATGAGCTTAGTGTTCTGTACTGGTCCGCAGATATTAATGCGGTGATGAGATGAGGCGCGCATGTGGCACGCGTGGGAGAGAAGTGCATACTGGGTTTTGCTGGGGAAACTTGACGAAAGAGACCGGCCAGAACTCGTAGGTGTATGTGGGAAGTTAATGTTGAAATGTATTTCAGAGGAACGAGATATTAAGAGCGTGGATTGGATTCGTCCGTTTCATGATAGGGACAACACGGTAATGGATTTTAGGTCTAAATAAAATTAGGGTAACTTCCTGACTAGCTGAGGCACTGTTAGCTTTTCAGCACTTAATCTGATCCTCGGAGCGGCAGTCGATGTTCGTCTTGTGTTTGCTGTCATGACGTAGTCTTTAACTGTGCTCGAAGGTTTACATACTTCCGTATGTGTAAGCTGTAGAACATTTCATCCGAAAAATTGACATGCGAAATTCTCACGCGCAGTATCGCCAATTAGATTGCTCGGTTAATACGACACTCGTTCATAACGACACCTAGTATTCCTTTCATGACGTTATTACCGAATGCGACTGTACTTTATACATTTAGTGGCAAAAAAGGAACTGTTCATTTTAAATCGCTGATTTAAAATATATCACTGTCTGCCATGTCAGTAAATAAAAGCCATTTTGTGTCAAAGATATAATGTTCTCGCTGCAACGTTTGTTCGGACGAAGGTCTTTTGTGAACTCGCACGATGTTTGTACATCAACAGAAGCAGATTCCCGCAGCGCCAGAACAGACTTATCGTCCCACAGGATGTAGGTACAGTCTCTTTTGAAAGTGTTAATTGTACGAATTTTATTTTCATTGTTACACCGTGCATGTTGTCGAGTTACTCAATCAATACACCAACTAATGCACTTATATAAAATTTACACATTAAAACACTAAAACTGCTCCGACATGTTTCGGTCCCAAGACCATCATCAGGGAGCTATATTTTCCTTGCTAAAGT
>Ga0136643_10017991_pt1 | contig 10649 bp, 9 predicted proteins | sample TergutLab28metaG_FD_96883 | JGI IMG/M metagenome (GOLD analysis project Ga0136643, IMG submission 96883) | Labiotermes labralis P1 segment gut microbial communities from Petit-Saut dam, French Guiana - Lab288 P1 (version 3) (version 3) | ecosystem: Host-associated > Arthropoda: Insects >... | reverse complement strand
GTAGATGGGTGGATAATATTAGGATGGATCTCCAGGAGGTGGGATGTGGGTATATGGACTGGATTGGCCTGGCCCAGGATAGGGACAGGTGGCGGACGCTTGTGGGTGCGGTAATGAACCTTCGGGTTCTGTGAAATGCGGAGAATTTCTTGACTAGCTGCTCAAGAGGGACTCTGCACCGTGGAGTAAGTAAGTAAGAAAGGATGACTGTGTAGAGACCATGTACATCGGTCTCTCCTTCACTAATAATGGTGAAACTGTTTGCTGGATTTTTATCAAGTTTTGTATAAAAATTTGTGCAGCAAGAATGAGTTTTGTGAAAATTGGAGCAGTAAAAGGCATCTGTTACTTGCAGGCTGAAGTTAAAATTTTGCGTATATTTTCTCTATTTTTTGTTTGATTTGGAAAACATTCAAAATAGGGAATATCTATAGAGCATTAATTGAGCCATTGTGAGTTTTGTGAAATTCAGTATAATGAAAGCCACACTATACTTAGGGACGTAAATGAAATTCCATCCATATTTTCTACATTTATTGCCCATTTTATGTGAAATTTGGTGTAGGGGATCGAAATATATTGATTGCTAAGCATTTGTGTTTTGTGAAAACTGGGCAGAAAGGGACTTAACTTCCCTTATGATCATAAGTGATAATTACATTTATGTGTGTACCAGTAACCTTCTCAGTGTCTGTGCCTCACCCTTGCTGCTTCACCATTTGTTACTTGGCCAGGGTGTGGCAATGTCATGATTACCATTAAAGCTGTAACACTAATTACATATGGGCAGGTTACCACTACTTTATGTTCCAAAAATACCATGTAGCTTATGCAGTGTTTTTTGCCCTTAGCAATGATCATTCTGGGGAAGGTGTGGATCAGGACCAAGAATTCTGAGTGATTGATGTGATAAAATGATGCTTTGAAGAACAATTGATCTTATATTATTATACTTTTTTTTTTCATATTTTTCGTGGAACAGAAGATAATGATACTTGTGGGAAGATGAGACATATGGGAACAATTCATAGAGGTTTCAGTGTTTATGTATTCCGATATGTAGAGGTGTATGTTTTTCATCACTCACTGTGTGCTGCAACCAAGCAGTTGTATCATACTGGGTGTACTGCGGATGGGGCACAAAATGTATGTTGTTGATGGGTAGAAGGTCCCTTGGCACTTTGTTTGTTTTTTTTTTCCCCCCACTCCCCCCCTAGTTGGGGGGGGGGTGATTGATTTTCCCAGTACTCATAAGTGCATATGGTAATGAGACAGTTTGACATGAATGACTGAGATGCATGTATGGAGCACACATGCCATGACCAGTTCTTTGTGAACAGCCCATGATGCATGAATTGCCTTATACTTACATTCCTGATTTTGTATAATTATCCAATAGTTTTGTTTTATGTCATAACACAACTGTACACAGCTTTGCTCTAGGAGAGGGAATGTTCATGTTTGTATTTTTCCTTATCACACCAAATTTTATTTCTCATAGATTGCTCTGCTAGAAATATGTACTGTACCCACACCCTCTGAACAATCACTGCAGAAATAGAATCTGATTTACAGGGCTAGCAAACATTGACCTAAGTACAGAAATGTAAAGTAATATTGTGATTAAAATGGACAAGTTCAGTTAGGTTCTATCTAGTTTCTTAACTTCAAAAAATGGTTTTATTGTGTGTAATTTTCCTTAAACTTATTCTGAATAAAGTATGTGGACTGGACGATATTAACTGTTTGTCAGAAGTTGGGTACCGCAGAGTTCAGACATTTAGAGGAGCATTTCACTGATATTATTCCAGCTTACTGCTTAAAAAGTCATTTGTTAGGAAAAATGAAATGCATCATCATCATCATCATCATTTAGCACTACAACCCTTTGTGAACTTTCACCTTCTCAGCCAAGTCTATCCAAGTTCTTCTATCCTTAGCTGTTTCATTCCAGTTTTTAATTTTCAGCTCTTTTAGATCTTCCGTAACATCCTCTTGCCATCGTTGTCGTGGTCTTCCTACTGGTATAGTTCCCATAGGTTTCCAATTTAATAGCTTCCTAGTTGGTCTTGCTTGGTCCATTCTTTGAATATGCCCCAGCCATTTGGTTCTTTGTGCCTTGATGAATCTCACTATATCTGCACCATCTATTAATTTCTCAATTTCCATGTTGTTTTGTGTTCTCCATATATTGTCAATATTGACAGGGCCAAATATCTTCGTTAGTATTTGGCTTTCAAAAATGCGTAGGTTGTTTTCATCTTTTGCTGTTAAAGTCCAAGTCTCTGAAGAGTACGTAATGACTGGTCTTATCATCGTTTTGTGTATTTTCATTTTGGTGTTTTTCTTTAGGAATTTTGATTTTATTAGTTTTGCATTGGCATAATATGCTGTATTGCCTCTTTCTATTCTTTCAGCAATTTCTATATTCATTTTATTATCTGCATTCAAAATGGATCCCAGATAATTAAAATTATTGACACTTTTAAAGGCAAAATTATCAATTTTTAGGCGTGTTATGTCTTTTATTCCTGTTCTCTCTGTTTGCATATATTTAGTTTTATCTTCATTGATACTTAATCCTACTAAGGTTGCTTCATTTTGCAGTTAAAATTAAATGTGTAGTCAGGATAAAAATAAGTCACAAACATAACTTTTGTGGTCAGGAAGGAGGTAGGTTTAAAAATTATGAAGTGTTCATTGGGACTGACTGCCAAAGGATGGTTATTCACAGGCTGAACTAGTACACAAGATTAAAGCAAGTGGAGCGGCTCCATCTATCTGGCAACCTCATGTGTCAGTGTTGCGGGAATTGAAGCGGCAGTTGGTATCTGCTCAGAGTATTAATGGTAGTCTGAATGATGAAGCCAGTGCTGCCACTTCAAATGGTTTGCAGGAGCTGAATCCTGAAGTGGCACGACTTGAGGCAGAGATTGCGAAACAGGTGTGTATGACTGGGATGTCATCGAGGGTTGAACAGAATGTAGTGAGGTACCTGTGGTTCTGACATGGCCGTATGTAATATCAAGGGCAATTGGAACTTAACAGCTGATCTTTAAAACTGTCATGCCTAGAAGTTTGCATCATCAAATCTCTGTTTCTAGGTTTTGAGTTTAGAGGCGCAAAAATTACGCTCATTGGAATAACATTGATTTTTCTTCACACTTATTAACCTCTTACTGATTTTGTGTTGTACCTTGATGTCAGTAATCAGAGTTGCACCCCAATTTTTTGGCCACGAAATGTATAGTCTGTAGTATCGTGCACAGAAGTTACTCCACATATTTGTTAAAAGTGTTGGTTTGTGTGACACTAATATGTATTGTCACCCTGTTTTAGGTGATATTATCTAGTCATAATGTGTGTAAATGGTATTGTCATTGAAATGCTGAAAATGCATTGTATGATAAGAAGGAATGAATTTAATGTTTCTCATGGAATGATAATGCCAGTAGGCGCAATACAGCTGGTGCAAAATTCGGAACTTATAGCTGGATCAAAAAGTTTGTCACAACAAGTGAAAGGAAGAACTTCACTCTTCCAAAGTAACACAGTTTGAGTTCCAGAAATGGCATGTGCATCATGACAGCAAACTGCTTCTACCATATGTTACACTTATATAACAGAGCCAGAGAAAGAAGGGGTAGTGGGTTGATGTCAGGACTGTTAAAGAATTTGTGGGTTGGAATAGAGGTAAAGTTCTTGTTCATAGTCTTCATGGATAACTTGTTACCTTTGTGTAAAGTTGTCATTGTTGCAAAAACTGATGAAAATTCATTTTAGAGCATGTGATTTCAGAATGTTAGTATCTTTATGGCATGATTCAATTCATTTGTTGAAATTATTTACTAAACTCACATAAATATTGTTTTTGGAAGATATATTTTTGTTGCCAACAATTAAAAGGTAAAATTATATGAAGTGTATGTTATCCAATTTCATGCAGTGTTAGCAAACAATTTTTAGTCAAGCACAACTAACTCATCTATTCATACAGCTTATAACAGCTGCATGTTTTGGCTTCCTGTAAGCCATCGTCAACTTAGATGAATTAGTAAGACATAAGAATGTAATAAATCACGTAAAAGCACAACGATTAAGCTGGTTTGGCCATTTACATCAAATGCCGGAGGAGAGAATGGTAAAAAAAGTATATAAGTGGAAACCGATGTCAATTAGACCACAAGGGAGACCAAAGAACAGATGGGAATAAGACATAAGAAATGACATGAAAAAATTGAAAATAAAGAATTGGATTAACTGCATCCAGGATCGTAATAAGTGGAAATCATATGTTGAGAAGGCCAAAACATTCAAAGATTGAAGTTGTAGCACCTAAAGAAGAAGAAGAAAGAAGAAGAAGGAGGAGGAGGAGGAGGAGAAGAAGAAGAAGAAGAAGAAGAAGGAGGAGGGGAGGGGAGGGGAGGCCATCCTCAAGCTATAAAATATATGGATTATACTTGTCTGAAACACATACCTATATCAGCTATATTAATAAGTGAACTAGTTGTGCTTCACTGAAAATAGTTGGTTAATATGGATATAACATGCAGCAGCATGAACAATATAAAGATGGTTCTGTAGTGTGGTATGCAGGTCTGTAAATCACTCAAATGGAATGATATGAATACATCATCCTGTCTTGTGCGGCATGATGTGCGTGATGTGATGTGTATAGTGTCCTGTCCCGTCTGGCATGATATTCGTTTGTTACATTCCTGGTGTCTTCCTGTCATGAGTAACTTGATGGTTGGACATGGTTTACGATCATTTCTGCCCTCCTAAAATGAACCTTAGCTATGTGTTTGTTGATGTTCTCCTGAAAATTAATTTTTTGGTTTAGGGAGATCTGGTTCGCCAGCTGAAATCAAGTGGCATGCCCAAGAGCGAGTGGCAGCCCCAGTTGAATGTCCTGTTGGGCATGAAGTCTCAGCTGGCTGCTCTTCAAGGTTCCCCTGCGCCTAGTAAGGGCAAGAGCAAAGGGAAGAAATGACAGGGGAAGAGGGTAGCTTATCCAAGGTTCCCACCAGGTAGTTCATTGTACACTATGATGAAAAGCAACTGCTTGTTTTGAATCTGAACAGCACCTGTGAAAGACTGTAGCAGTAATTGTCTTCCTACAGCCATTACAAATTCGTTTAAGAATATTCAGTGTTGATATTAAAATGGTAGCTTGTGTAGTTGGAACTGCCAAATTACTTTACAGATTAGCTATATTTCTTGTATAATCTTCACCTTTGGCTACTGGAGATTCCTTACAATTAGAATTTACTTCCGTGTGACAGCTGTTTATGGTTTCAAAAAAGTAATACCTTATGAACAGTGTATGAAAATGTTTTCATTACCAATAATTATTTGTTATATGTTTTGTATTTAAGATTTTCAGTATGCTGTGTGATTTTGATCTGGGTTTACTGAACATAATTTTAATTACCTAATATGCACAAAATAAGGAGCTTTTGTATATCAGCACTGATTATTCGTATGTGATTGCAAAGTTGTGCTGTTTTGTTATACAGTTACAGTGGCTTATTGATCAGTAAGTAGAAATTTTTCAGAATGAACAAAAGAAGGGTTTACTGTGTGTGTAAATTATCATGATTGCAGTTAGGCCAGTGGATGTATTGTGAGGTGTTGCCTGTTTGGGTTTGGATTTGTCTTCTGCTTGTGTGTTAGAAACACTGGCCATAGACATTTTAAATTTCCTGTTCTGATGAGAGTTCAGAAGTCCATCCAGCTGACATAAAGTAATTTCTTCACTGTGGGAACTAACATCTGGCAATGTTCAGCACCAAACATAAAATAGCAGTCATAGCTGGTGGCATTTCACAGTGTACTATGGCAGGAAATGTGTTAAAGCTCTAATTGCAATTATATATGCAGTTTCTGCTGTTGCCATCTAGGTATTGGTGTGCATAGGTCTCTATGCATTTCTTTACTCACATAGACTGGAACATGGATGCTGTTCATTGCAAACTGTGGATTTCTCATCATAAAAGAATGATACCTATAACACTGTTTATATATACAGACACAACCAAAGTCATTAATTTGTTGCTTCTTACTACAAACAGTAGAATTTTGTGCAAATTCAGTATAATGGGAAAAACTGGTTGTAGTTTGATAGAAATGTATAGTCACTGCACTGAATTCTGCGCCTTTTCAGGTCTGGAATTTTGTGTGCCATTTAAATGTGTAGGATCTGCAGATATTTTGTGAGTTACAGCTTTAGGTGTTTTGAAATGTGACAGTGTAGTAATTGTACGTATTTCAAAGCAAGTATTGTAAACTGATAATTTCAGTCTATCTTCTTGAGATACGTAAGTCATTATTTGATGCCCTGCACTTTGTGATCTGTTGGAAAGCGTGGCAGATACATATTTAAATTCACAAGTGAAACTGTACTTGTAAAACAGTTTGACACAATACAGCCCTTTGCATCAGGGTTTGTAGTATATAAACTTGGCTTATGTGTTGAATCTTCCTTAATGTATTTGTTTATACCTTGTGATATAAATCATATATATGGTAATTAACAGCCTTTTGTACATTAATTAATGTGTTTATTGATAGACAAATGCATTTTGATGATTTCAGCATAGAGCTCAATGTACTGTACATAACAAAGGCAACATATTGGATTCAGTTTCTTGGAGTCACACAACATACACTACAATGTTGCATTTTGAAACTGCTAATGACTGGATAAATAAGAACAGTCACAGCTTGTAATATGTTCTGTATATTATATTGGACAGTAATTTATTACAAATATAGATGTGATTGACTGTTCTTATTTCTTTCTAACAACTGTCATTTGTAACTAAAACTGCTGAAACTAATGGGTTTAATTTATATCCTCTCTTGATGTGTCAAAGATTATCTTTAAAAAATTTACATATATTTTCGAAATGATGAAAAGGTAATTGTCCGAATGTTCAGCTAGGGTGATCAGGACAGGTGGAGGGCACTTATAAATGCGGTAATAAACCTTCGGGTTCTGTAAAATGCGGGGATTTTTTTTGACTAGCTGAGAACCAGTTAGCTTCTCAAGATGGAGTATGCTTCATGGAGTAAGTAAGTTTAGCTAAGGTTTCACTTTTGCCCAGTGGAAGTAGTTGCTAAGGATGTTTGTTATCCTTTTACACACTGCAGTTATTCTGTGTTGTTAAAGACTGTGTTCCTATCTTAGTTTTCTGGGATATTAACACTGTGTAGGATACCAAGTTTGTTTTGATATTTCAGAGGATACAGGGTGACTGAATTTGTTTAGGGTGGTTGGTGAAGTGATTGGAAGGAAGTGGCATGTTGATTGGATGGGAATGTTCCAAGAATTGTTGCCAGTCAGATTTGCAGAAAGTGAAAGGGGGATAGGTCTGTCATTTCTGTAGCTTTGATTAGCCACAATCCTTGCAACCTTCCTATGTAATCAATACATCACCTGCCACTCACTTCAGCATCCGCCTGACTCAAACTCATCCACCCAGCACATTTGTCTGAAATGTTGGAGCTGACTTATTATCCTGTGTGGTGAAGAACTCCAAAGGCTATGACTTGAACAGCGCCTCCCAAGGAAGCCTGATACTTGTATTTGCTGCTCTTCATCACGTCTCACATGAGACACACCAAATGTCCTCACTGTGTGCTGTGGTAATAACTGTCGTCATACTGTTGTCAGTGCCAGTTTTAATAGGTGTTAATGGGTGTTAATAGGTGTTGATGGGTGCCATCCAATTGTCAGAAGTTGGAAGTTTTTATGATTTTTAGAGTGCAGCATTTTCCTGTGTGCTAAGGTGGTGTAGGGAAGCTGATCCAAATGTGTTGTGTGTTGGGGATGTGAGATGTGATGATGATGATGATGATTGTGGTGGTGGTGATGTAAGAGTTGAAACATGGTTGTATATTAATAAATATGTTTATTAACCTGCTAAAGGCTGTTATTGTATTTGTGATTTTTGTGCTGCACAGGGTAATGTGATAAAGATTTGTCTGAGGTAAAAAATGATTACATTTCATGAAGAGTTGAAAATTATGCATTTAGTAAGAAAATGAATCAGTGCACTGAAGCTTACATAGATAGAAGATGGCAAACTGATGAAGGACACAATTTACATTATGAGCCATGCTTTATATACTTATTAGTGTTTCTATAGTTGGATAATTAAAATCTCAACATAAAGTAACATTCCCTTAACTGTATTCATTGGTGCACTGAAGACATGTGAATGTTTACTAACACTGCTTTCTGTTCATGCACATCTGGGATTACATGTTGTTCCTTGGGAGGATGATTTTCTCATCTTTTTTATTTATTTATTTATTTATTACAGATGAAGTTGAAAATAGGCGTTAAACTGTAAAGTGTATCAACATTGCAGTATTCCATTTCCATCTGTTCATGGGTATAAATACAGTGTACTTTCTGGTGTATGGGGAACATGTTATAGTATTGTATTACTTAATGAACTGTGTATGTAGATATTAAATAATAACTTATGCACAGAGTGTGTGTTAAATTATTTTCAAACTTCGATTCCAAATACCTACTCATTCACAGGACTATTACTGGGATGGCTAGCAAAATGTGGTGTCATTACTGTTCTGTTACTGTCTTAAGGGTGTATTATCATTGATTCAGCCAATTGTTGATATTTATTGGGAATTTGTTGCTTATGAATAACTTTTGTCCACATCTGACGACAGAAATGGGCAAACAGTAATAGAAGCCTGCCAAGGGCAAATTGTATTCTAGAAACCGAGTAATGCAGAAATACAGCAGCACATTCTGGTAGTAACTTGCTGCAGATGGGACCAGCAGGATCCTCCAAAGTGTTGGTAAATTCTGCCTGACAATGTGTTGACATCACTTCATGGACACCACTAGAACTTCTGATGTCCCATAGTTTTGATCATTTTCTGAAGCCCTTCACAATCCATTCGACTCAAAGTTGAAACATGAATGTCACTAGAGCATTTGTCATTGAACTGAAATGTTACAAGGAAGAGTACTGATGAGAAGAAAGGAACAGTTTCTGAAGCTTTGTATAAGTTCTTCTTCTACAACTAAAATGTTCGTGACTTACAAGCAGCATGTTCTGTCAGCTGAAACAATTCCCTGTGCATTGTGTCACATCAGAAGTAAATTGGATGAACCCACCCACCTCTGTAACAAACTGATAAAACTCATGGTGATGTGTGTATCACCCGGTGAGTACAGTTATGTACTGGCAGTGTGTTTGTTTTTATTAATTAATGTGTTTCATACTTGTATTAATATGTGCATTTGTATCTTGTTTACTGGTTTTTACCCTTTTAAAGGTCAAAGTGATCTGAGTGTTACATAAAAGCAGATTAAATGTGGGGAAGATTTGTTAACAAGCAGTTCATATTTTTTGTTGTTGTCCTGACTGCTGTAAGGAACCGTAAAGATTAAAATGTACACATCTGTAGCTTAGGTCTTTTTCATCGAAGGAAATAAACACGGAGTGTGTCGGAGAACGGTGCTGGATATAGTATGGAACTTAAGAGGGAGGATGTAACAGAAGGATGAAGAAAATTACTGAATGGGGGGCTTCAGGAATCATCATTGGGTAGTAGGATAATCAAATGAAGGAGGGTGAGGGACAGGGAATGTGGGATAAATAGGAGAGGAAATATGCTTACAGGGTTTTGGTGGAAAAACATGAGTGAAAAAAATACCATGTGGGAGACGTAGGCTTACATTGAGTGGATAATACTAGAATGGATGAGGAACGAATAGGCATGGACTGGATTTGTCTTGTGCAAGATACAGACTGGTGGCAGGCTGTTGTGAACAATGTGGTGAACTTGGGTTCAATGGGATGAGCTTGATTTCTTGACCTGCTCAGCGACTGCTAAATTGTCCAGAAGGACTCTGGCCTGTCTTTTTCATCAACTAACCATATACACTTGTTAGAAAACTGGCACACATATGCGCCTAGTTCTTTAATTATGGCTGTCAGCACTTTGAATAACGTCATAAATATAGCAAGTAGATTATGGGCTGGGGATTCGGGGTCGATCCAGGCAAACAGAAATTTTGATTCACAGCATCCAGACTGGCTCTGGGGCTACATCGAATGGGCACTGGGTCCTTTTATTTTTTTTCGAATATTAGTGCTCCCGGGATTTGAAGCTGGTTACTCATTTCCGTCTGGTACCTAAATTAATGTTTGGAGCTGTACCTTCACTCCCCCATACGTCTTCATGGCGTGGTGGTTAATTAAGCACATGGAGCACGTTTCCAGTATATATGTCACCACTTTGCCTAATGCCGTGGACTTGTTTCGCAGCGTATGCCTAGTACGGCATAAAGGTGATCACTCTAGCCGGTATCCGTCATTGTGAACTACCTGACTTTCGGTGGATCGAAACATCAACAGTAAAAAATGAGACCATCTTACATGAGTGGCCACAGTGCTTGTTGTGTTAGAATTAAACCATTTACTCCGCGTGTTAGTGGAAAAGCCCGTGGCGTGAATTTTTCAGATACATTATTTTATGCGACATACTATAGGTATTTTGACGTTTTGTTGACCGTGCATCTCAGTATATTTATCTCAGTATTTAACCAACTTGATGCACAAAATTTGTTTCACAATAAGTTTTATTTCATGCCTCTACATGTT
>Ga0136643_10017986_pt1 | contig 10650 bp, 4 predicted proteins | sample TergutLab28metaG_FD_96883 | JGI IMG/M metagenome (GOLD analysis project Ga0136643, IMG submission 96883) | Labiotermes labralis P1 segment gut microbial communities from Petit-Saut dam, French Guiana - Lab288 P1 (version 3) (version 3) | ecosystem: Host-associated > Arthropoda: Insects >... | reverse complement strand
TATTTAACCAACTTGATGCATAAAATTTGATTCACAATAAGTTTTATTTAATGCCTCTACATGTTTCGAGCACATGTGCTCATCATCAGGAGGTCAAAATTGCATTACACAGCCTCTGGTATCTTCACACCCATAGGTGTGATGATACCAGAGGCTGTGTTTCGAGCACATGTGCTCATCATCAGGAGGTCAAAATTGCATTACACAGCCTCTGGTATCTTCACACCCATAGGTGTGATGATACCAGAGGCTGTGTAATGCAATTTTGACCTCCTGATGATGAGCACATGTGCTCGAAACATGTAGAGTCATGAAATGAAACTTACTGTAAAACAAATTTTTGTGTATCAAGTTGGTTAAATACTGAGAAAAATATACTGAGATTCACGGTCAGCAAAACGTCAAAAAATAAAACCAAGACCACATTCACATGCCCTACGCTAGTTCTTCCCTTCATATTCTCCAAATAAAATTCTGCACGCACTTATAATATTCCCATAATTTCAGAGGCATCATGCAACTCTTCCCACCTGACTTCCTTACACCAATACGCATGTTGAAAATACACTTACCAAAAAGTTTCTCAATGTGTTAATTTTTCACTCCCTTGTTTCTTTGCCTATTTTAGAACTAAATATACTGCTCAGCCTTCATAATTTCTCTTTGGCTGAAATAATTTATTTACTCTTTATTTAACACCATCTGTAGCTCAGCGTGCATCGTCGAATGGTAGGATTATTACTGAATAATGAATTGCTCGCGATGTTGATGGAAACAGTGGCTTTCTAATTAAAAGTGGTGATCTTGCATTTGTATGTATGAACGGAGGAAAATCACGGAAGAACTCAGGATATACGGCCTCTGGGTAACATCTTCCGAAAGCAAAGCCAAGGGTTGAGGTACCAGCCATTACGCCCGCATTTTTACCGGATACCTTAAGGTTTTTTTGTTGCAATTTGGACACTAGAGACATGGACATGTGCAAAATCTTTGTGTTGGGTCAACGAACCCAGCCGAACATGGGAAGTCCTTGGAAATGTGGATAAATGAATATTTTATTCTGTTAAGATATGGGGCAGGCGATGGAATGGCATGTTTTGGAACTTACAATGGATCTTGCAACTCTATTTGAAAGAACACGAACAGCCTTGTTTAAATATGTACAGAATATTCGAATTTTAAACTGTTATTTTGTCATTTTATAACAGATAACCGCAAGTGTTATTTTATGAAAGAGCTGTATATACTGCAGAGAGGTGCAGGGCGCTTCGTTGCAGCTGCCTAGTAAACCTACTGAAAGACACAAATGCTAGCAGAAAGTAGGTAGCGGTATGTAAACTAAACCGCCAGCTACGGTTTCGTTCTTGCCAGGACTGTACCGCAGCCCTGCTCCCGACAACAGCCAAGATAACCTTAACATTCTGCGCTCTACGACACACTCACAGCTACTCCGGTCTCCAGACAGTTATCTATCATCTGTATTTAACACAATAAAAAGTGCTGTTTTAATCCCATTCTTATGACGCTGTCGATAAACATGTCATGCGATTCACAGTTCATGTGTCTTTTTTCGCCTTATCTTGGATGCAGATATCTGAAACTAGAGAAGCAGAAGAGTGAAAGCTGTAGGTTTCTGTGACCGTGCATCGTGAGCAAATCGTGAAGTGAGAGAGAAAATCAACAAGATGCAACAGTTAAATGTTTATTATCAATACTTTCTCAACATGTTTCGGGCATCATTATGCCCATCTTCAGGAGATCAAGACGTGTGTTACTGCACGTGGTGTGCAGCGCTGGTTCTGCTGGATGTGGCTGGTAGCGGTTGTGCTTTAGCCTGCAGCCCGGACACAACTCCAGCCTAACCTCAACTAACCTCCAACATACAGTAAACCAAGAACGAAACGACCAATGTGGTAATCAACATCATAGTCACGAGCTCCTGATGATGGGTATAGTAATGCCCCGAAACATGTTGAGCCTATAAGAAGTACAATAAAATAATAAGTGGCATCTCTTGGTTTTTTATTCTTCAGTTATTTTTGCATTTCTACGCTGTGTTACATACGGAGCCCCATCATTCGCATCGACTTGATTTCAGTCTCTTTGTTTTTGTGTCTGGATCATAATCGCAGATAAACCTTAGGCAAACAGTATCGTGAGTCCAAGTGGAACAATAGCACAGAGCATCTGACGCGCTTTAGGGAGAAGAGAAATGTCAACGCTTTGATTGGAAAACCTGAGAGAAAGAAGCCAGTTGGCCACAAGATACCGATGGTCCTATAATACGATAATGGAATTTAGGTAAACAGTGTGCCAGGATGTGGACTGGATGAAACTGACCACTCTTATTACCGTAAAGTGGGGGGGTCTTGTGAGAACGATATTGAGTCAGCAGGTTTTACGACAGACCGGGGATGTCTTGACTATCTGTCTTAGTTTCTGAAGAAGGGCTATGCTTCATGAAATTAATTACATTTTCATCAACATAGGTCTCTGTCAGAAATGCATTATCTGTGTTCTAAGGCTGTTGCGTTATCTTATGATCAGTCAGTACCGAATGTATAACTTTAGGTGCTGTTATTCAATACTAAGGCTATACATAAACTCCAGCTAGAGCAGCTAGCACAAGAAAGCTCTTTCAAGGTTTTCAAATGTTGAATCGCTTATAGAAATGTCTCCCATTACGGAGTGCCGTGTTCTGGAAGCTTGTAAAGCCAGGAAAGTGAATACAATGCTAATACACACATCAATCAACCGTATGAAAAGAGCAACCTTTCACCTTCACGGCCCTTCGATCGACTACCGACTGATCCTTGAACCAATAATCAAATCATTTTGAAATATATTCTGTAGACATCTTAATGGAAAAATGGTGTGGCCCACGGGGTTTGTAGATAAGACGGTTTGCGTTATCAAAGCGTAATGACATGCTGGTCATATTTGTGTTATGAGGCGTGTCAGCAGACAGCACGCTGACGGATAGGAAGGGAGTGTACGGCATCAAACGCCAGAAATCGGGTACGTTGGTGTCCCAAACACATTAAATAACAGATGTTTCAAATTAACCATCTCCATAAAGTACAGTCATTTCCATACAAGCGAACAGCCTTCCAAATGGTCAAGAAATGCCCAACATTCCACGAAAAATAATTTTTACACGGGACCTCCACTTAGTTTCATCCTGGGCCACATTAATCCAATCCGACACGTGCTATCACATTTCTTTAATATTTTAACAATAACCTCCCACATATGCCTCAGTCTTCTAACTGTTCTCGTTGTCTTCTGACTTCCAGTCTATGTGCATTTCTCTTCTCCCCTTTAGGTCTACGTGTGACACCCCACCCATTTTATCGTCCTTGATTTGACCACCCGGCGATGAGAAAAATTCATTAAGCTAGTCATTGCAAAATTTTCTCCATTCCCCTATTCTTCCCTGTTAGGTCCTATAATCTTCTTCAGTGTCCTATTGTCACCAATATTCCGCCTAGAATGTTTCCGTAAAGCTAAAGGCCAATTTTAACACCCGTAAAAAACAAGATGAAAAACTATATTTCTTTACAGGTCATTTATATATTTTTAGGTACCAAACTGCGGCTAAATCAAAAACAATCCTATAATCTTAACAGAACCGGTGCAATATCTGTAGGCATAAGCAGTGGAAATGTCAACGAATTTTTCTCTCCGAAAATGTGAAACACTTATTTTAAAATGTACACGTGAGCAGAAGTGCTTATATAAAGCGTACCTAAAACGTCTTTACAAACTGGACAGTGTGTATAGTCACATCAAAACAAACAAACAAAAAAAAAGTTCACGTAAACATTTTAAGAAATTCTTAGTTTTTTTTTTTAGTTCAATTAAACGACTGCATTCTACAATAAATAATTTAACTATGCAATATTTCACTTTACAACTGATAAGTTACACATACTACTCACGTTCCAAATTTAGTAGCTGTTCAATTATTGTTATATGCCAAGTCACAATTTACAACAAATGCTCAAACTGTCCTCCCCGTTAGTCCACGCACGCTTGAACACGTCTACTCATGGACTGTCGCACCCTTGAAAAGGTCCAGGGGAGGTTGTGAATGGTTAGACGGGCATACAATTTGAGCTGCTAAAGTGTCTCTTCGTTTTAAATCGAATCTGAATAAACTAAGGGTTTTAAGTATCCCCTTAGACGAAATCTAAAGGACACAGGTCGAGCGAACTTGGGGGATGTACCTTGCACACTAAGTGAGCTGACTGCTGTACCTTGTCTTGTTGTAGGAAATTTAATTCCGAAGTTTGTCCAAGCATTTTAGCTGCACCCTGTGTATTGTAACATTTTAAAAGCTACTTTCCCATAAGAATGCTCCCTAAGTTTTGACAGTAAGCAGCGAATTTAGCGATGTCGTAGACGTACCAGTTTCTCACTGAATTCCCTTTGCTTTCGTATCAGCTTCAATTGCCCCGCGTATCCTGAAAGAAGAATTTTCTTCAGATGTTCCAACAAACACGCTAATTAAAAGGTGTAGAAAGGCACTTCTCTTTTCATCTGACGCAATATTTACTACAGAAGACAATAAGCTGTACTTTATAATTAGGATATAATTAAAGAAACAATAAAAGTTATTGTCATTTAATTGCAATGGCCTTTGTTAACGACGTCCTTAATTAGCAATTCTAAAAATGCTTTCAGACACAAGGGACACACAACTGATTATAATATTGCAAATTACTTTGGTTCATGTATAGCACAGTAAAACTTATCATGACCTTTTCTTCGGTCGAGGACAACTGCTTGTATGGACGTAGTGTTTCTAATGAATAACGCGGAGTATGTAAAAATTGATTAATTAACTTCATAGTAAAGCTGCCTTCTATAACCAACCATATTGTAATTCTACGACTGTTCAACCCTTTCAAGAAGAAACTTCTCTACATTATATAAGGTCTCAGTCCGTACCGCGCAGTAAACACTCCCCACCTCGGTTACAAAAAACCATCCTGTTAATGTAGTATAAGGCAAAAGTCTCTGTCTTTTCTGAGATCTCTACAAAACCCATAAATTCGATGTGAGCACCATGTAGAAATTTTGAATGTTAAACCTGGTGGTAAGTGAGGTTTCAAAAGGTGAAGTGACAAAACTTTTCTGATATAAATTTCTGTACCACGGAATAAAATCTGATTTTGTATATTCAGTGAAACGGTAAAATATTATTTATTGTAAATGACAAAATAAGTTTCTCTCAGTTCTTGGACTGACTGACTGACACGTTTGTATTTATGTGTAGATACTAACTTCGCCTTTGAAAACAACGATAACAACAACAACAAAAACAACAACAAAAACCAAAAGAAATCTCGGGTGTATGAAAATTCACTTCCTGTGGTTGAATTTTACTAAGTTTTCAGTATGTAAAAAATAAGACGTGTAATTGTATTAATAACGTACAGCGACCCTCTGAATGTACTCCTTGTCGATGATAGGCGTACAGCTACTTCTTGTTCAACCTGTACACGGCTGTGAAGCACAAAGTTCCTGAAATATATCAGTTCTCTTATTAAGGACGAGGGAAAACATTCGTCTTCTCCTTTACTTTACAAGAAGATAAAGCTTAAAACACACTCATCTCTTGCCATCCGCAGGTTAGAACTTCGCGGTTTCGCAAATTCGCGTGGTCACCAGTAATCAAAATACCTCATTCGGACCGTTCAGTGGATAGGAGCATCAGAACTGTTGGACAGCTAACAGTTCTTCGAGCCATACCGCATGATGTACGGTGGGTTGAAGTGAAAGTAGCAGCAGCTTCCATATGACAACGTGTCTACGAATAAAATAAAACACTAAAACATGCTAAAAGTTTTGTGGAGATGGAGGTTGTCGATTATTAGCGGATTTTCGTTTCTCGCGGGTGGGATGGGGGTCTTGGATCCCAACTTCCGCAGAAAGCGAAGGATGAGTGTGTACATAATTATAACACTGCCTCTTCTTCACTCGGATATGAAACTTGAGCTCTCATGATACGGGAAGAACAAAACTTTGAGAATGATGGCGAATAGCTTGGGAAGGAAGATATTTTAAGTCAAAGAGGGAAGAAATAAGAGAAGGCTGGTGAAAACTGCATAACAGGTAGCTTCAAAATCTGTAACATTTCTGCGACTGAATCAAGATGGCGAGTATTGACGGGACGCTTCATACGTAAGAGGGGAACAGCAAAATTCATACAGGAATTTGGTGGGAACTCTCGGGGGATAGAGACCACTTGGAAGACAGTGGGGTAGATGGGAGGATAATGAAACAGGTTTTAAGCTATATGGATGGCTTGGACGTGAACTGTATTCATCTGACGCAGCACTGAACATATGGCGAGCTGTGTTCAACATGGCGATGAACTACTGGTTCACACAAACTGCCAGTAATTTCTCTATCAGCTGAGAAAATTTAAGTTTCTCAAATATATTCTACTCCATGTAGTTAGTGTGTTAGTTCTTTTTGTTCTTCTTCTTATTTTGCGGTGCTACGACCCAACACAGGCCTACACCGCCTCACTGTTGACGTTTCTAGAGCGCGCGCGCGCACACACACACACACACACGCACAAACACAAACACACACACACAAACATACATACACACAAAAACTCACACATACAAACACACACACACACAAACACACACACACACGCACACGCACACGCACACACACACACACGCACAAACACACATACGCACACAAACTCACACATACAAACACACACACACACAAACACAAACACGCACATACAAACAACACACACACAAACACACACAAACTCACACATATAAACACAAACATACACGCAAACACAAACACACACAAACACACATACACACAAGTAGGATGACTGATCAGTTCGACGCAGAGGTTCCTACCTACACAACATACACAAGAGACGAACACCCGTGCACTCAGCGGCATTCGAACCCGCGATCCAACCAATCGAGAAGTCACAGACCTACAACTTAGACCGCATGGCTACCGGTATCGGCTTTTGAATTATTTGGTCAAAATGAAGGTAAATATGTAAATAACCTTGTCTGAATTTTCACCATTAAATCCGGTAAATTACTGTACGGCTAGTGAAAATGAGGCCAAATTCCCACCAGTTCAGAGCTTATCATTCTGCGAGTGAAACCTTCATTCACGTATGTATTACTGAGATGAATATCAAATACCTCAGCGTATGAAACTATAAATACAGCAACTCAAACTCTGCTCAGAGTAATACAGCACTGAACATCTGATGCATGACAAAAAGGAAGGAGCTTAGAGAGGAACGGTCTAGTAATATTGCATTCACGCAGGAAAAGACTGAATGTAATGTTTCTGAAAGGTTCTATCACTTACGATTATTAGGTCTTTTTCACAACACACAAAACCGAAAATGAGAAAATAAGTCCTAATAATTACAAGTGACAAAACCTACGTGAAGTCACCATAAAAAACATGTATGGTTGAATGTTTCCGAAGATTAGCAGTCCGTCCTCACTCGTCCTTCTGGTAAACGACTGTTGGAAGCAAGACAGAACTTCGGGAATTAAAAAAAATATATAACCGAAACTCGACTCTTTGTGTTTGTAACACAGAAGAGAATCTGAGCAGTCATAATATGTGGTTCGTTTGATTTAATGCACAAATGTCAAATTCTTTCCTCACAGCAACGAAATCACTTCTACATTTCGAAGATCAAAGAGTTAATGCTATACAAATTGCCATGCGAGATTTGTGGTTTTGACAGACACGATGTTGAAGATACTAGTCCTCCGGAAATTTATGCGGTGTGGGAAGTAATTTCGCATACCCTAGAAAAATCATACCTCGAAGATAAAGGCTTTGCTTTCGTACGCAACAGCGGTATATGTTAAATTACCAGCTACAGAGATTTAACACCTCACCTACTGGAATCCTCAAAACAATAGCTGTTTATTCTCAAACACATAGGAACCACATTCTTAACCAAGTTCTTCAAGTCAAGGCAGAGTCGTGCTTGCCCCTGTTCTTTAAAATTTAAGACCGGAACACGAAAGCACAAAACCAAATACTGATACACAGCCGGTTACTCTCTTGCTTACAGTTCCATTACAGTATCGAATTTCCTACCGGTGTGCCGGGGATGTTCAAAATTCGACCATGTAATGGCACTTTTATCGGAAATGACTTTAATCGTGTTGACCTTCCTCCTCCCCCTTCCACTTATTCAGTATTATAGTCGGAATGATATCAAGCTCCAATTGTGCAGTGGGTGTTCACAAATGACACTTTATGCTGGCAACAGTGGTAGTCTGGTAAAAAAAAGGAGATTAACCAATATTTTTCATCACATCGGGCACTCACACCGCCTGAGTTATTGACAAGTGATAATACATTTTATTATTGAATGATAGGAGTTCAGTAAATCACTGGGTTTGAAATATTGAAGTATCGATTTGTATCGATTTATTATTGCAGTTTCACCTACATGTTTAGAATTTTGTAGCGGATTATTTATAACGTTGTACGGACGTCAGGATGAGGCAATAAACTTCAAAATTAGAGGGCAAATGTCACACCTGATTGAATCCTATTTCAGGCTTACCGTAGAAAACGTACAACCTGAGGGTGAGGCTTTTTCGGAAGTGACACCATGTAGTGTTGTACTCAGATAACGCTTCGGAAGAAGTTATTGCTTCCACTTCCAGTACGTATTCTACTGAACATCACATTCAAGAAGATTGTATGCTCTTAACACGTCTCTCCACAACAACCTACATCATTACATGCGGCTTATGCAATTTCTAGTTTAAAATCTGACATTTCACGTCTTAACAAGATATAGTGCGACATTTTTGTCAGAATATCTCCAATACCATTTTCAGTAATTTTTAATTTTTTCTAATATTTTATAAAGTAACCTCCTTCAATGTTGGTCATAAAGATAAGACAAAAATTTGACACAGTTTAAAAGTCTATTAGTAAATAAGTCTTGAGGTAAACTAGAACATATTCAAGCGAACTTTGCCGGCTGCAGTACAACAGGTAATGCCAGTGTCATGACACCAGTGTCCACTACTGACAGTTCGGCCGTTGATGTAAAACTATCTATATGGTAGAAGGTACATTAAATTATGATGTAAAATATACTGAGGAAAACGTAGTGTCTTATACAGAGACTACACAAATTTTGCAATAAAACCAAAGTATAAGGGGTAGAGCAAGACAGATATAATGGAGGACTGAATTTCACAATCAGTAAGAAACACGCAATTTTTGTTTGTATCGTGGACTATTACAGTTTATTTCTTTAATTAAATTTCATAAACAAAATTTTTCCCCGAGGGCTGTACCACTGCTGCGGAACACATGCTCTATTTTCTCTAATCCAGTTCACCTGTTCCTAAATATTCTCCAGCTCATACATTTATCAATATATATAAAACTATTTTTTCTGTAAGTGACCTAGACTAGCACCCTCTGACCCCAAATAGGTTCACATGTGGCCATTCTTCTATGGTCCAACCTAGGAATCAAAACTGACGATCACCTTTGCAATAATATAACATGTAGTTCCGTCAAAAAAGCAGCCTACTTAAACGTGTAATATCACCACTAAGCAAAAACAAAATGACATCCATCTGTGTGAAAATCAGAGAAGACTATTTTGAAGTCAAGGCTTTTAATGCCGAGATTATAAGTTTTAAAATGAAGTTACTTTTTGACTTTAAATTTCAGCTTGAACCCAAAGGATTTACCTGCAAAAGAGTGACGTTTGTTCAAATCTGCAAGTGTGTACATAATTTTTATTATGCAGGGACCAATCCGTATATGTGTAGAACAACCGGTACAAGTGCAGACCATTCAGTACAGGTGTAGACCAATTAGTACAAGTGCAGATCAATCAGTATACGTGTAGACCAATTAGTAAAAGTGTAGACCAATCAGTACAAGTGTAGACCAATCAGTACACTTGTAGACCAATCAGTACACGTGTGGACCAATCAGTACACTTGTAGACCAATCAGTACACGTGTAGACCAATCAGTACACGTGTGGACCAATCAGTATACGTGTAGACCAATCAGTATACGTGTAGACCAATCAGTATACGTGTAGACCAATCAGTACACGTGTTGACCAGTCAGTACACGTGTAGACCAATCAGTACACGTGTGGACCAATCAGTATACGTGTAGACCAATCAGTACAGGTGTAGACCAATCAGTACACGTGTAGACCAATCAGTACACGTGTAGACCAATCAGTACACGTGTAGACCAATCAGTACACTTGTAGACCAATCAGTACACTTGTAGACCGATCAGTACACGTGTTGACCAATCAGTACACGTGTTGACCAGTCAGTACACGTGTAGACCAATCAGTACACGTGTTGACCAATCAGTACACGTGTAGACCAATCATTACACGTGTTGACCAATCAGTACACGTGTAGACCAATCAGTACACGTGTGGACCAATCAGTATACGTGTAGACCAATCAGTACACGTGTGGACCAATCAGTACATGTGTAGAACAATCAGTACACGTGTTGACCAGTCAGTACACGTGTAGACCAATCAGTACACGTGTGGACCAATCAGTACACTTGTAGACCAATCAGTACACGTGTAGACCAATCAGTA